>Ga0209402_10005118_pt1 | contig 11771 bp, 10 predicted proteins | sample ArcticOcean_MG_C_3_FD_187437 | JGI IMG/M metagenome (GOLD analysis project Ga0209402, IMG submission 187437) | Marine microbial communities from western Arctic Ocean - ArcticOcean_MG_CB8_126 (SPAdes) (version 2) | ecosystem: Environmental > Aquatic > Marine > Oceanic | place: Arctic Ocean... | reverse complement strand
CACACCATAACTTTGGTGTAGTTTAAGCCTTGGCCTACGTCTCTAGTAAAAACCCACGTAAATCTGTGGGTAACGACATCAACTGTACCAGCCTTCATTGCTCCAAAAGCAGTCGGGAGATTTTGTTTTGTTAACTTGACCTTTTCTGGATCCCCTAAAATCGCCGCAGCAATCGCCTTGCAAAGGTCGATGTCAAAACCTACTACCTTACCGGCCTTGTTTGGGGCTCCATAGCCTGGAAGTCCCGGTACTATCCCGCAATGTAGTACCCCAGCCTTCTTAACCGAAGCAAGACGATCCGCATATACGGATGAACTAAAAAGTGTTGTTACTGATACAGCTAACCCAATTGATATAGCCCAAACTAAAGTACCTACTGATCTAGTCATCAAAACCTCCCATACTAAATTTAGTATAATATTTTTTCTAGCTTACATCGTGATGTAGCAAGGTGTAGCTCATAATAACCAATGGCTTATTTCTAACAAGTCAAATCAGTTTGAATGTTTAGGCACTTTCTATTCCGATGTATGAGGTTTAAACAAATAGAATCATTGGTTTAAACACTGTGAGGGATCTCCAAAAGTGGGTTCCGGGATCGTCCAAAACTATTAACATAGCTACGTTATGTTAATAGTTGCCATTTATGCAAAGGCTTTAATTAGTAAGGTCAGATTAACAGCAAGCCTTAGCACCATCAAAATAGCATAAGCAGCAGGTTCATCTACAAACCCTGTTCCAAAATAGAATTTAGACGTTGTGAGAAGGCCGCAGGATCCGAAACTGGTTCACCTTCGATGATGCGTGCCTGGTCAAACAATAATAGCGCCATATCGTTTAAAGCAGTTTTTTTGGCGGGTTTATTAACGACTTCTGACATCTTAATGATTAATGGGTGTGCAGGGTTGATCTCTAACACTCGTGCGGCAGTGGGCACTTCCATCTGGCCTTGCATTTTGAGCATGCGTTCCAGATGTAGGTCCATATCTCCCTCTCCCGCAACAAGACAAACCGCGCTATCGGTTAATCTATCTGACGAGCATACATCTTTAACGGTTTCGCCTAAGGACTCCTTTAAGGAAAGTATGAGTTTTGCGACCGATGCATCATCAGCCTTTTTTGCTTCGTTTTTATCGTCATTTTCTTTTTTATCCTTAACGTTCTTAAATTTTGATAGATCAACGCCGCCAGAGGTTGCAGACGTGAAGGGTTTCTCATCAAATTGCCCCACCATCGGGAGCCAAAACTCATCTACAGGGTCGGTCATTAACAAGACTTCGATGCCACGTGCTTTAAAACCTTCCAACTGTGGGCTCGCTTTGACCAAGTCTAGCCCTTCGCCGCTAATATAATAAATTTCTGTCTGGCCCTTTTTCATCCGCTCCACGTATTCAGCAAGGCTGATAAGTTTGTCTGAGGCGGTTGAATTAAAACGTACAATTTCTAATATCTTGTCTCTATTTTCGTGGTCCTCATAAAGGCCTTCCTTCAGTACGGCGCCAAAATTTGCCCAGAAGTTGGAAAATTCTTCTGGGTCTTTTTCAGCTTTTTTCTGTAGCTCATTAAACACCCGGCGTATTAGAGCAGAGCGAATGCGTTTAACGACGACATTGTGCTGCAACATTTCACGGCTTACGTTAAGAGGTAAGTCCTCTGAATCGACAATACCCCGGACAAATCGTAAATATGCAGGCATTAAGTCGTCACAATCGTCAGTGATGAATACCCTTTTTACGTAGAGCTGCAGTCGGTTTTTGCGATCCTGATTCATAAGGTCATGGGGCTTTGACGAAGGTATGAACATCAAGTTCGTATATTCGATTTTACCTTCTGCACGATTATGCAATGTCAGCCATGGTTCATCGTAAACATTTCCGACATGGTGATAAAATTCCTTGTATTGCTCGTCTGTAATGTCTTTCTTTTGCCGGGTCCAAATAGCGGAACCGGTGTTAATCTGAGTATCCCCTTCTTTTCCTGCGAGCATAATAGGAATTGAAATATGATCCGAGTAGGTGCGGACGATATTGCGGATCCTAGCCTCTTCTATGTATTCCTTGTCTTCTTTTTTTAAATATACTGTGACAGATGTTCCGGGATCATTCCGCTCTGCTTCATCAATGGAATAACTACTTTTACCGTCCGAAGTCCAAAGCCAAGCCTGTTTTTCTCCGGCTTTGCGGGTCAGCACCTCAACTTTTTCCGCAACACTGAAGGAGGCGTAAAAACCCACCCCGAACTGTCCAATAAGCGCGGAATCCTTCTTTTCATCTCCAGACAGACTTTCCAGGAATGCGGTTGTTCCAGATCGAGCAACTGTGCCCAGGTTCTCAACCAACTCGGCGTTGTTCATTCCAATACCGTTGTCAGCAATGGTAATCGTACGGTCTTTCTTAACCGTGGTGATGTTTATACTAAATTCAGCCAACCCTTTAGCCAGCTGTTGATCTGTCAACGAGAGATAGCGTAGCTTGTCGGAGGCGTCTGAAGCGTTGGAAATCAGTTCCCTCAAAAAAATTTCTTTGTTGCTGTAAAGCGAATTAATTACCAAGCCGAGAACCTTGCTAACCTCGGCTTGAAATTCCATCTTTTCTTCGGCCATACTACCTCTCAACATTTCTGTTCTTGAAAATTTTAAATCTCATATGTGTTTATGAGCGGAGTTTTGCAAGTTTTCTTTCAAATCTTTTGGGTGTCAATGAACCCAAATAATTAGCCGAATAATCATGGTTTCAATACTTTCTTTGAAATAATTGCATGCAGAACGTTAAGATGGATAGAATTTGCTTTTGTACAACGAAATAATTCAAAATGGCTTTAGTAGCATTATTGCAGCACGATAAGCATTGGAACCAAATCGGGCTTTTCTTTGTGCCGACCCAAGAAACCTTTGAAGTTACCCGATGTTGAGGGAGAGAGCATGGTAGTTACATACAAGATCAGTAAAAACATGAGTAAATCCGAATGTTGACGCCTAAGGAAAATACTCCCCAACATTTGAGAATATCTCTATTATTAGAGCAAATTTCGGCGGATGCTCGATCAACCGCAAATTGGACAGGCCGTCCAGTTTTTGATGATGTTGTAATGAGGGCGCTCGAGTTGGTGCCCCGTCATGCATTTGTTTCTGATCAGGATCAAGCACTTGCATACGCTAATCGACCACTCAGCATTGGACATGGGCAGACAATATCCCAACCCTATATAGTTGCTTTGATGACGGTTTTGTTGGAACTGGAACTTAGTCACAGAGTCTTAGAAGTGGGCACTGGCTGTGGTTACCAGACAGCCATTCTGGCTGAGCTTGTGGAACAAGTATTTACCATAGAAGTGGTTTCGGAACTAGCGGCAAAAGCAAGGGAAAAACTTAATTACCTTGGGTACAATACAATTGACTTCCGAACCGGTAACGGTCGTGAAGGCTGGCTAGAGAAAGCCCCATTCCAAGCGATTTTGGTGACAGCGGCATCTGGGTCAATACCGTTGGCTCTCGTTGATCAATTGGATCTAGGAGGTCGCATGGTTATACCAATCGGCTCCCAAGAGGGGACACAAAATCTTGTCGTGCTGGTCAAAAACGAGACGGGGGATATCACCAAAAATGAGGTTCTTCCTGTTTCATTCGTTCCCTTGGTATAGGTGAGCATATTATTTGTAAGCTAGGTTAGGAAAGATTAGGAGTTACGAATATTTCTACTGTAATGCCTTGCTGTCAGGGATGAAGCTCGACTGGCTCAAAAGTTATTGCCCACACCCTTCTATCTAATACCTAACCCCCTCACGTTAGATTAGTAATTTAGATAGTCTGATGGTTATCGTATACTACCCGGTCAGGGAAACGCTGACTGGTTTCCGCTGCTAGAAGTTGGTTAAGCCAATAATATTTACCATCTGCAGTTTCAAATTTGCAGATGGTTTGCATGTAGTATTCTCTGGGATCGACATCTTCTCTGGCCGCGAGATCATCAAGAGCTGACTGCTGACCTGCCCGAAAGCCCTGGTAACTCATATAGATCAAAGTGTTATCATCTGTGACCAATAATACACGCACATCCAGCTGCACGGAATTATCTGCCCGGATTAAAAGCCAATCGCCGGCAGGCGGTTGAAAGGTTCCTTTTATGTTTGGTCCTTCAAAATGTCCGCCATCTACGTTGGAAATGATTCGTTTGCCATAAGGTAGTGTCGCCAACAATATCGAGTCTAGGGGCAAAAAAGGTGATGGTAAAAAGAAAATCCAAACCAATGGAACGTTCCATAATCAATCTCCAATGACATGAGCAATCAGGCGATGACCCTGCCGGCATCTACCTTCAACAGTGTACCAGTAAGATGAGGAGCTTCGTCGCTTAAGGCAAAGGAAACAAAATTTGCCAGTTCATAGGGCTCCACTACTTCGCCCATCGGCAAAGTGGGTGCAACCTTGTCTAAATAACCTGGCAGTGCTTCGGTAATAGCCGTGCGGGTTGTTCCTGGTACAATCGTGTTTACTCTTATTTTGTGTTCTGCGAGTTCTAGCGCGAGTGCTTGCATCATGAGGTTCACGCCCCCTTTTGCGGCAATATAAGATGCAAATCCGGGCGCCACTCTAAATAGCTGTAGATGAACCCGTTGCCAGAAGACTCCCCCCTTCACCTTGTTCGATCAGAACCTTGCAAGCGGCCTGAATGGTGATAAAGACACCACGCAGATTGGTAGCAATTATCCGGTCCCAATCATCGAGTGTAATATTATAAAATGGAGTTTGGCCGAGGACTATACCAGCATTTGCGATAGCGGCATCTAACCGGCTAAAGTTTTTCTTTGTCTGGTTAATCATATCATTGACACTAGCCGTTTCTCGCACATCCGTCTTCGTCCAGATGAGGCGTTCTTTGCCCCCCGTTTCTGCACATAAGTCAGCAGTCTCTTTAAGACCCTCAACATTGAGGCCTGCCGCGGTTACACATGCGCCATCTATAATACAGCGCTAAACGATGCTTCTGCCGATCCCGGATTCTGCTCCAGTAACAATAATTACTTTTCCAGCTAATCTTTCGTTCATGTCCTTAACCTCCATAAATTCAATTTCTTCCCAAGAATAATCAACCATTAAGGGACTTGGCCAAACAATTCCACTCGGTTAATTTTGTTTTATAGACTAACGCGAGAACAGGAGGCTTTTCATGAGCCACTTCGACTTTGATACCGTGCCCGTCACAATACAACATGAAGAAAATTCAACATTCACTGAGACCTACGGTTTTGTGGGAAGCCAGGGTTTAGTGGTTTTAGAGGGAATACATTTCATTCCGCGAGATCACCCATCAAATACAGTTGTTTTAATGATGCATCCCTCAAGCACCTTACAGCAACTGCCCATACCGCGGGCCTTGGCCGAAGTAGGAATTCACTTGATGTGTTGCGGTAGCCGATACCCAAAAAATGATACTGCTTTGATTATGGAAAAGGTAACATTGGATCTTGGTGCTTATGTACGTCACGCCAAGGGAGAACTTGGCTATGAAAATGTAGTATTATTAGGCTGGAGCGGGGGCGGTTCATTATCTCTTTTTTATCAGGCGGAGGCGGAGGACCCGACAATCACCAATACACCAGCAGGCGACCCTGTTGACCTGACTACGGCTGACCTGGTTCCTGCAGACGCTGTAATGTTTATTGCTGCCCACGCCAGTCGAGCCTTGACACTGACGGAGTGGATGGATGCCTCAGTTCGGGATGAAATTAATCCAGAGGATCGTGATCCAGAATTGGATATTTATAATCCTAATAATCCTAACCAACTCCCATTTAGCTCTAAATTCCTTTTGCGATATCGAAACGAACAGATAGGAAGAAATCGAAAAATTACGACCTGGGTCAAAGAAGTATTGACCGAACTTAAACGCCGAGACGATGGTGAGGTGGAGCGGGGTTTTGTTGTACATCGCACCATGGCCGATCCCCGCTGGATAGATCCTGCGGTTGATCCGAATGAACGCAAGCCTAACTGGTGTTACTTAGGAAACCCCCGCACTGTGAATAATGGCCCTGTTGGTTTGGCAAGGTTCTGTACGCTTAGAAGCTGGCTTTCCCAGTGGTCATATGACGAGTCTCGAGTGGATGGGATTATTAGTGCTCAACGGGTTTCTGTTCCTTTTCTGACACTTGAGAATGGAGCCGATGATGCTTGTCCTGCTAGTCATGCTAAGATGATCTTTGACGCTGCCGCAAGTACGAATAAAGAAATGGAGGTAATAAAAGGCGCCGGTCATTATTACAAAGGTCAGCCGGAGAAAATGAATAAGGCTGTTAGCCTAATTACAAATTGGTTGGAAAGGCAGGGCCTTGTAGACACTATCGTGTCTCGGCATTAAAAGATCTAATCAAGGTTAAACTGGTTAAGTAGCATATTCACTTGCATCCAAACTTTGATGATTTAATCCTGAAGCTATGCAGATTAACATTCCCTCTCCTCAGATTATAGCCGCGTTGGGACCTACAAACACCGGCAAAACCTATCTCGCATTTGAACGTATGCTTGGATATGGAAGTGGTATGATTGGGTTTCCTCTCCGCTTGCTGGCAAGGGAAAATTATGAACGGGCCGTGACCATAAAGGGATCGCGGCAAGTGGCATTGATTACAGGCGAAGAAAAAATTGTTTCCCCTTACGCGAAGTATTATTTTTGCACCGTAGAATCTATGCCCATTGATAAATCTGTTGACTTTCTCGCGGTAGATGAAATCCAAATGTGTTCTGACCCAAAACGCGGTCATATTTTTACTGACCGTCTTTTGCACGCCCGCGGACGTCAGGAAACAATGTTCATGGGTGCGGAATCTATCAAGCCACTAATAAAAAAACTAGTACCAGAAATTAAAATTACATCTCGCCGCCGATTTTCTACTCTGACTTATTCAGGGCGACGTAACATTGTTCGCCTTCCCCCTCGAACAGCGGTCGTGGGGTTTGCAGCTGCCGATGTTTATGAGATAGCGGAATTGATTCGCCGCCAACGAGGAGGGGCCGCCATAGTAATGGGGGCCCTCAGTCCACGTACAAGGAATGCTCAAGTAAATCTTTTCCAAAATGGAGATGTTGATTATTTGGTGGCAACGGATGCCATTGGCATGGGTTTGAACATGGATGTAGATCATGTTGCTTTTTCTTCAGTAAGTAAGTTTGATGGCACAGTTTGCCGTGATCTTCGATCAGATGAGCTGGGGCAAATTTCGGGCCGGGCCGGTCGTCATATGAGCGACGGGACGTTTGGAGTTACCGGTGATGTTCAGGATTTGTCACCCGAAATTGTGGAGGCAATTGAAGGTCATGCATTTATGCCATTAAAGTTTATTTTCTGGCGGAACCCTTTTTTAGACTATTCAGATATAGATACCTTGCTGTCTACCTTGGGCCGTGCGCCAAATCAAAGAGGTTTAGTTAAAGTTCAAGAACCTGATGATGAGAGATTTCTCAAGGACATGTTGAATGACCCAAAAATTATGGCGAGTGCAAAGGGGGGAGATGTTGTGCGGTTATTGTGGGAAGTTTGCCAGGTTCCCAACTACAAAAAAAGCTTGGGCGGTGATCATGTCAGGCTTTTGTCCAAAATTTATAATAATCTTAGAAAACATAGTTGCTTGCCGGTCGATTGGGTTGCAGATCAAGTGAGTAGGCTGGATCTGATTGATGGTGATGTTGAGACACTAGTTAGTAGGATAGCGGGTATCCGTTTATGGACTTATGTAGCCCACAGAAATGACTGGCTAGAAGATGTGACATACTGGCAGGAAAGAACTCGGGAGGTGGAAGATAAACTCTCCGATGCCTTGCACAGGGGTCTTACTCAACGTTTTGTGGATCAGCGAACAGCCACTCTAATGAAGCGTCTGAAAGACAAAGATAAACTGTTTGCCAATGTTAAAGATAACGGGGAGGTGTTGGTTGAAGGTCACTTTGTCGGAAATTTGATCGGGTTTCAATTTTTAGCTGATACTGCTGAGAGTTCTGCTGGCGGAAAAGCGGTTAGAATGGCGGCGTTGAAGGCTCTTGGGCGTGAGATTGCCCGCCGCACCCATAAATTTTTAAACGATCCAGATAAAACAATTTCTATCTCTGACGAAGGTAAGGTTGAGTGGAGAGGAGATTGCGTGGCTCAACTGGTTAAAGGTGTAACGCCACTTAAACCGAGAATTGTAATGAAATATAGTGAATTACTCGAACAGCCGGCGTATCAACAAGTCGAGAATAGACTAAATAATTGGCTTGAGACCTATATTGGTTCTGTTCTTAAACCACTTTTGAAAATTCAAGAAGGTTCATTGGAGGGTGCCGCTCGGGGTATTGTTTTTCAACTCATTGAAGGCTTGGGTGTTTTATCAAAGAGAACAGTAAAAAAGCAAATCCGGTTATTAACAGAAAACGATTACAGTACTTTTCGACACAATGGCATTAAAATGGGTCGTGATGAGATATTTATTCCTGCGCTCTTGAAACCTAAACGGGCCGCCTTTACCGCCCTTCTTTGGGCAGTCTTTCGGGAATTGGATAAAATTCCATCTCCGCCGGTACCCGGTAGAGTTTCTATACCAATTAGTTCTGGTCTGCCCTCGACTTTTTACCATGTGGCTGGTTTCAGGCGGATAGGTCCGGTGCTTATGAGGGTCGATATTCTTGAACGTTTAAGTGGAGAAATTCGGCGACGAGGGTCGGAAGGAACGTTTGCAGTGGATGCTGAGTTATTAAATTTAGCTGGCTGCACACGTGCAGAAATGGATGGTATTTTAAACGTGCTGGGTTACCCTGGAAAGTTAAAGGATGGACAAACGCTATATAAAAAGTCTCCAAACAAATTACATCGGAAAAAACAATATGGAGGGGTACAGAAGGCTCTAACTGATCCCATCAATGAAGGATCTCCTTTTGCTAAATTGAAGGATTTAATGGCTAGTTGATGAACAGAGATACACTGAGACTAGATAAGTGGTTTTGGTACGCGCGTTTTATTAAAAGTAGATCGTTGGCTACTAAACTTTGTAACTCGGGAAAGGTGAGGGTGAATGGCGGTCTTATAAAAAAAGCTCACCAGAGCGTTACTCCGGGTGATGTGCTAACTTTTTCCGCAGGACCTAACATCAGGGTGATAAAGATAATTAAACTTGGCAATAGACGGGGTCCTGCAAAAGAGGCACAAGCCTTATATGAAGATCTGCAACCGATTGATCAAATAGCAAAAAAGATTGATTCTACTTTAGCCCCTGAACCCGCCAAACGGGAACGGGGATCGGGAAGGCCAACCAAAGTTCAACGCCGGGCTATAGAACGGTTTATGGGTTGGTTGAAAGGTATATAATGGAAACTCCAAGAGGCTTAATGGTCAGTTCATTAAGAGTGATGATGTTACTTTTTAGTCAAGTGTCAGCGAATACTATTAAACACTAAAGATAGATTATTTGCTGGCATATAAATTTTTTTAGTCATTCGGAAAGAGTTGTTTTCTGCAACCTGGCGCACGCCGTTTAGGTCACGGACACCCCACTCCGAATTGCGGGACTTCAGACTTCTATCAAAAATAGCATTGCTATCGGCGGTATGAATCCCGTCGACAGAAAAGGGGCCATAAAGATAAATTACTCCGTCACGTGGCAAGATCCTTGAGGCGCCCGAAAAGAGGTTCTGACAGGATTTCCAGGGGGAAATGTGAATCATATTGATACACAAAATAGCATCCGCTTTTTTTATCGGCCAAGGTTCTTCACGTGTATCAAGATAAATGGGAGGTAGAATATTTTTTGTTTTAACATGCTTGATCCATGCTTTTATACTTTTTTGATGACGGTCTTCTGGATCGCTAGGCTGCCATCTAAAATTCTGAAGTTGGCTGGCAAAATGGCAGATGTGCGCGCCCGATCCGCTACCAATTTCAAGCACTAGGCTACTATCCAATATTGTTTCTAAAAGGACGTCCCTTAATACTTCAAGAATAAAACTTTTATTTCGCTCCGGTGCAGGCCATTGTAGGCGTTCATCAGGGTGATTAGCCATTGCAATTCTAATAATGGAACAAAGAAGGTTAGGCAAGGTCACCCAGAAAATTGGGCAATTTACCTCGACGATCCTTGCCGTTTCTACAGTTCATGTGTTACTCAACCACTATGTTCGATAGGATAAAGGCGTTATTTGAGTCTGCCGAAACCTCAGATAATCAAGAAATTGTTGGCAGAGATGAACTTCAATTAGCCGCAGCCGCATTACTTGTAGAGGCTGCGAGCGTGGATGGGGATTTTGATACACTCGAGCGGCAAAGTATTCATACGATCGTGGAAACACACTTCAATTTATCCGTTGGAGAAACAAAAACGTTGGTAGAGCAAGCGGAATTGGCTGTGGAAGAGAGCGGGCAACTTTTTGGTTTCACCCGGGTAGTTAAGGATCGATACGACGACGGTGATCGTATTAAAATGATTGAAATGTTATGGGAAGTAGCTTTTTCTGATGATAAAGAAGATGCTTTTGAAAAAAATCTTATTCAGCGGGTTGCGGGATTAATATTTGTTTCTGATAAAGATCGTGGGCTCGCAAGGAAGAGGGTTATGGCTAGACTTGGCATCGGCGGTTGACAGGTGTATGAAAGATCCCATGTATGAAGAAGAAAAATTTAAAAAAAGTGACCAACGGAGTAAAATATGACTTACATCGTCACCGAAAATTGCATTAAGTGCAAATTTATGGATTGTGTCGAAGTATGCCCCGTGGACTGCTTCTACGAGGGTGAAAATATGTTGGTCATCCACCCAGATGAATGTATTGATTGCGGTGTTTGCGAACCTGAATGCCCGGCAGAAGCGATTTTACCTGACACAGAAGATGGTTTGGAAGATTGGCTTGAGATAAACACAAAGTATTCCGAAGACTGGCCAAATATCACAACAAAGCGTGAAAGTCCTGCTGACGCTGAAGATTGGAAGGATAAGCCTGGTAAAAAGGCTGAATTTAGTACGTCCCCTGGATTGGGGGGATAAACGCTTAAAAAATTACATCTTTAACTCAGCCGGATTATTTATTGAAAACGATGTATGTATCAATATATCGAAGCGGTTGATTACTGAATTTTTAGGTTTTTTTTATATAGGAGTGACTGCCTATTTTTTAACGCAAAATCGTGTTACGTGATCTTTATCGTGGTGATAATTGTCTAAGTCTCTCGTTTTGCTTGCTTTGCGTAAACAAAGGCCAATTTAGATATACGTTTGGGCTTTCAATGAACGCCGTGGTTTGGCTGCCTTGGCCTTAAACTAAACTACTTTGGCAATCTACCTGCAGGACCGTTACTTCTCTATAAAATGGAGAGGGGTTCTAGGTGGTTGAAATCTAATTAAGCACAAAAATGATTTGATTGGAGTGATGTGCAAGAAATGGCTCAAAATGAAACAAAAACAAAACCCCTTTCCAAATCAGCCAAGAAAAGAACCAGTAAAATAAAATCCAAGGCTTCAAGGAAACAGGTTGTTGATCCAAAGACTGATGCTAACAAAAAGGTGAAAGATCAGGCTAGCGTTAAAGCTCTTCAAACAAAGAAAGTTAAACAAACGGCAGGGAAGTCAAAAACACCCAGAATTAAGTTTAAACCCGGAGACCATGTTGTCTATCCCACTCATGGCGTTGGCTCGATTCAAGGTATTGAAAGAGAAACAATAGATGGAAATGATCTCCATTTGGTGGTTATTATTTTCGACAATGAACGGATGACTTTGAGAATCCCCACAAATAAGTTGGAAGCTTCGGGTTT
>Ga0209402_10005099_pt1 | contig 11807 bp, 10 predicted proteins | sample ArcticOcean_MG_C_3_FD_187437 | JGI IMG/M metagenome (GOLD analysis project Ga0209402, IMG submission 187437) | Marine microbial communities from western Arctic Ocean - ArcticOcean_MG_CB8_126 (SPAdes) (version 2) | ecosystem: Environmental > Aquatic > Marine > Oceanic | place: Arctic Ocean... | reverse complement strand
TTCCACCCAACGCGTTGATGTCGCGCTTGGGCTCCTGAATCAACGGTGGAAGTTCTGCAATGGCGATAACGATCGAACCCGCAGATCCGGAAGGAGGAGCCGCAACTGGAGCGGTTGTAGCCGTCGCACTGGCTGCTGTCGCTCCAGTTGTGGTCTTCGCAGTTGGTTGTGCAGAAACTGTTGAAGTCGGGTCCTCATCGCCACCACTACAGGCAATGAGGGATATCGACGCTACTATTAAAATCAGAAGAACCATTCTATGCCAGTTCAAATAACGTAATCTCAAGATCAATTCCCTCACTAAGGCTATAGTGCTGCACTTACCATATTGATGGTGCAAATAAGCACCAATTGCGGGACAGTCTTTCACAAGCCCTGTGTAACAGCAAGCCGCATTGGCCGATTGTGAGTAATCTCCGTCGACAACGGATTTCAACTACAGAGAAAATCGCCTACGCGGGTTCTGTCAGGACACCGGATCCAGTTGGCACCCAATCCAGGCTCTAGGCGCCTGATTTCGTACTTGGACGGTCGATGTTTCGTGCCATATCGATGGCCTAGATCGAAGTTGAGCGCTGATTTCTGACAGAACCAGATAATATCGACTGAAATGGCAAACAATAATAACTTTTAGGGAACAACTCCAATGGAACTCAGGACCAACCGCGCCAAGCAGAAACTAGCTAACGGTGAAATCGTAACTGTCGTCATGGGTATCACCCATCCAGACGACATCGACGCTGTTGGCCCAATCGGTTTCGACGGGATCTGGCTGGAAGGTGAGCACGGCGCTACCGAAGCTGCCGATCTAGGAAACCTAACTCGAGCTTGCGATATGTGGGGCATGACCTCAGTGGCTCGAGTCAATCAAAATGAGCAGGGACTCATCTATAGAACGCTCGACCGTGGTGCACAGGCAATCGTAGTTCCGCACGTGAACAACGCCTCTGAAGCACGAAACGTTGTCGAAGGCGGGAAGTTTACCCCTAAAGGTAAACGTGGAATGTGGACCAGCCGTCAGGGTTACGATGTTGACAATTATCTTCACAAAGCCAACGACGAGACAATGCTCATCGTTTTGATCGAAGACATCATTGCATGGGATAACCTCGACGAGATAATCGCTGTCGACGACATCGATGTCTTCTTCGTAGCTCCTTCAGATTTCGCCGCTTCAATGGGTCACATGGGCGATCTTCAGCATCCGGACGTTGTAGCAAAAATCAACGATGCTCTTACTCGGATTATTGCAGCAGGGCGCAATGCTGGTGCTTTAGCGACAAACGAAAACGTTGCAGCATACGTAGACATGGGTGTCCGGTTTTTCATGACAGAAGCCGGGCCATGGATCTCAAGCGGCTTTAACCAATTTCTCACCAACGCAAACTCCGTAAAAAAGTAGATAAAATTATTTACCAACCCAGATTTTCATTTGATGCTATTAGGTCAACATTTTAACAACAACAAGAGATGCCCTCACAGACATGCGAAGGCATCTCTTGTTCATTAGCAGTTTGGTGGAGGTAGAGGGACTCGGCGCCTCAACCTCCTACTTGCAAAAGAAATGTTCAGGATATTGACGCCAACATAGTGGACGCCAATATCTGCGTTGAAAATTCGTATAAACAAAAAGATCCGAGCGCTACCCTCGACTCTCAGTGATCATAATGTCGGTCGATCCAACCGCCAGTACCCTAGATGCCTTCGAGAATCGAATTGAGCGTTTCGCTCGGGCACATCGCAGTGGTCAGCAGATCGACATCGGCCCTGTAGTAACCGCCTAGATCCTTCACCAAGCCCTGCGACGCATCAAGCTCAGCGACGATCTTCTCTTCATTCTCGACCATCGTCGACGCAACGACACCGAAACGCTTTGCTATATCAGCGTCGTCTGACTGCAAAGCAAGCGCCTGCGCCCAGTACAAAGTTAGGTAGAAGGTTGCACCACGGTTGTCGAGTTCACCAACCTTTCTTGAAGGAAGTCGACCATTCTGCAGATATTGACCCGTAGCAGCATCCAGAGCATCTCCAAGTACGCCGGCGCCCACATTGTCGAACTGGTCGCCCAAGTGTTGCAGCGACGCTGCTAGAGCCATGTACTCACCAAGTGAATCCCATCGGAGGTGTCCCTCTTCTTGAAATTGCTGAACATGCTTCGGTGCTGACCCACCAGCACCGGTTTCGAACAAGCCACCGCCGTTCAAAAGAGGCACTACGGAAAGCATTCGAGCACTGGTCCCAATTTCAAGAATTGGGAACAAGTCGGTTAGATAATCTCTCAGCACGTTTCCGGTTACGGAAATCGTGTCATCGCCCTTTCGAATTCGGTCGAGAGATAGCTGCATTGCATCTTCAGGCGATAGAATTTGAATATCAAGCCCGTCGGTGTTTTCATCTACAAGATATTTTTCTACCTTGGCGATAACTTCGGCATCATGTCCGCGTGTGCTGTCGAGCCAGAAGACGACCGGCACCCCGGTTGCACGACCTCGACGAACCGCGAGCTTGACCCAGTCTCTAACAGCAATATCTTTAGTCTGACAAGCACGCCAAATATCGCCCTGCTCAACCTCATGAGACAGAAGCACTGCACCCGAGACATCAACGATTCGGACGATTCCAGCAGAAGCCATTTCAAACGTCTTGTCGTGGGAACCGTATTCTTCGGCCTTCTGAGCCATGAGTCCAACGTTCGGAACACTGCCCATAATTGCAGGATCGAGCTTCCCATGAGTCTGACAATCCCTAACGGTCACATCGTAAATACCTGCGTACGTGGAATCCGGAATGACCGCTTTCACATCTTGAAGCTCGTTATCTGCATTCCACATTTTGCCTGAATCTCGAATCATCGGAGGCATCGAAGCATCGATGATCACATCACTCGGCACGTGCAAGTTTGTGATTCCCTTGCCCGAATCGACCATTGCAATACTTGGGCCGTTGGCAAAGTCGTGTTCGAGATCAGAAAGAATCGTGCCTTTGGGATCTCGAAGCAGGCCCGAAAGTTTGTTCAATACATCACCAAGACCGTTGTTAGGGTTGGCTCCGAGTTCATTAATTTCAGGCTCGTGATTGGCGAACAGAGTTGAGAAATATGTGCGCACACCGTGACCGAAAATGATCGGATCAGAAACCTTCATCATGGTCGCTTTGAGGTGAAGCGAGTAGAGCACGTTCTGCTCTTTAGCATCTTTGACCTGCTCTCTGAAAAAATTCACCAGTGATTTCTTGCTCATGAACGTAGCGTCGAGCACTTCGTCCGCCATCAATGGCAGTGATTCCATCAAGCTCGTCACCCTACCGCTCTTGGAAATATGTTCGATTATCGCAGTAGTTTCGGCAGCAATTGTGATCGACTTTTCGTTGTGGAAGAAGTCGCCTTCCGACATAGTCGCAACGTGGGTCTTTGAGTCACTTGGCCATTCGCTTGCGCGAGGCGGATTTGCCTGAGCGAAGTCCTTTACTGACTTCGGAGCACGTCGATCTGAATTTCCCTGTCGAAGCACAGGGTTCACTGCACTTCCCATTGCCTTGCCGTATCGCGCTTTGGCGTCACGTTCAGCGTCGGTACCGGGATCGTCCGGATAATCAGGAATTACGAATCCAAGGGTCTGCAGCTCAGCGATACATGCCTTCATTTGCGGCGTAGAAGCTGAAATATTTGGGAGCTTGATGATGTTCGCTTCAGGAAGTTCAACCAATTGACCCAAATATGCTAGATCGTCTTCTACCGCATTGTTACCCAGCACATCAGGGAACTGTGCCAAAACCCTTGCTGCTAGCGATATGTCACGTGTCTCAATCTCTACTCCGGCGGTTTGCACAAACGCACGAATTACTTTGAGGAATGCATACGTCGCGAGTGCAGGTGCTTCGTCGGTCCACGTGTAAATAATTGGAGGTGATTGGGTCATGATAGGGGATATCGAAACTGCCGTCCGACGGCGTGGATTTGTGAGTCAAACAGCGCTCAAGTATATGACTTAATCAGACGTCTCACGAGTCCGATCGGCTGAGTTGACCTGAGAACGTAACCTACCCGCCAAAAAAACCAATGTCGTCGGATATGTAGTCTTCACGAATAGGCGACCAGATATCGAGCGCAACGCACCCGCTCTCGGTCGCAACCACTCGATGTGCAACATCACCTGGAATGACGTAGTGGTCGCCAGTTTCCAATAACTGCTTCGAGTCCCCGACGTAGAACCACGCTGCCCCCGATAGCACCCTGCCGCACTGTTCGTGCGGGTGCGAATGCTCAGGAACTTCAGTGTTGGCAGCAATGTCGATAATGCCCATCATGATCTTCTCACCCCACATTAGTCGGGCGCAAACACCGGGAAGAAGCTCCCGCTTCTCAACATCATTCTCACTATAGAAGTACTTTTCTGGAAGCATTCCGTTACCTCATCGACTCTACGAAGACCTATCCGTGTGATCCGGTCTTCCGACTAATAGCAGCCTCGGCAACCGGGCTAATCACTTGTTCTATATCAATATTCAACAACGCAGGGCCATCGTGATCGAACGCGCGCTTCATAGCACCTTCGAGGTCTTCAGCCTGCGTGACGTGCTCACCGTAAGCGCCAAGGCCCTGAGCCATAATGTCGTACCGAGTCGGCAGCAAATCGGTCCAAACAGGTCGACCGTATAGACCCTTCTGAATCTGCCAATCGATGCCCCAGATCGAATTATTACCAACCATCATCTTAACCGGCAGGTTGTGCCGAACCATCGTATCGATCTCCATGCCATTGAACCCAAGCGATCCGTCACCATTCACCAGAACCGTCTTGCTGTGTGGAAGGGCAATCTGAGCGCCTAGTGCGTAAGGCAAAGCGACACCGATCATGCCAAAGCTCGACACGTTATGAAATCGATACGGATCATCACGCTTGATCGAAGCACGCAAAAAGTGACAATAGTCGCCACCATCGAACGTCACATGAGTGTCATCATCGATAAATTTTTGAAGTGTGTTCGAAATGTGCATCGGGTGCATCGGATTCTCGGCCTTGCCAAGCTCGTATAAGCTTTTATGCCAGTCATCGAATGCCGTTCGCAGTCGTGTTACCCACTCGGTTCGTTCTGTCCAAGTTCGCTTTTCAGCTGCATCTGCCATTTGAGTAACGACGGGGCCAACATCACCAACGATTCCTACAGCAGCAGTTCGAGCGCGAGCCACCTGAGCCGGTGAAGGATCAACAACGATAAACTTCACATCAGCGGCAAACGGTGGGTTTCCACCAAATCCGTTCGTGTAGTCGAGCTTCTTCCCAAGCAGCACCACCACGTCAGCATCCCCAACGTTCTTCACAGTTACGTTCAGAGGCTGGTACCCGAGTCCCACAGAATACTCGTGCGAATCTGGAATTAACGCTCTCGCAGAATCTTCTGAGAAGAACGGAATACGCAACGTCTCGACAAATCGTTGAACTTCGGCAGGCAAAGCCGTAGCCCCGGCTGATGACCCAGCAAAAATGACGGGCCGCTCTGCCGAATTTATAACATCAAGTGCACGTTCGATCTGGGCAGGATCACCAAGAACATTCACGGGAGTTCCGTACTCGTTCGGTGCGTATCGGGCTGCTTCAGCATCGTCGACTTCCGCCATCTGGAAATCGTGCGGAATCGTCAGATGGACTGGCCCCTGCCGACCACTCAAAGCGGTTCTAAACGCCAGCGCAACATATTCAGGAATTCGGGCAGCAGTTGGCACGTCCCAGGCGCCCTTGGTGATATGTCGTGCAGCACCGATCTGATCGAACTCTTGCATCGCACCACGGCCCATGTTTGCAGATTCGGCAGATCCTGCGATGTTGATCAGCGGAGCCTCGGAGTGCATGGCATTAGCGAGCGCAGGCAAGGCATTGGCGTGACCAGGGGTGGTCGAAAGCATAACTCCACCCTTTTTAAGAATCCTCGAATAGGAATCAGCCGCGTGGGCAGCACCTGACTCGTGTCGGAAGTCGACCATCCGCAACGGTGCGTCGAACATCTTGTCGAGCATGTGCAGAATATGATCGCCAGCAATACCAAAGACGGTATCAACGCCTTCTGCTCGTAGTGCGCGAATTAAAAGATCACTACCGGTAGTCTTAGCCATATTTCTCGAGTGCTTTCGTTTCTTAGGGGCAGATCATCGTTTGCCACACGGAGCCGCTATCACATAGTTGATAGCCGGTTGAATCCCGAAGTCACAAACAGTTGAAAAGATTAGCACCAGATCGAACGGTTTGTGGTGTAACTAATCGCCCGACGGAACCAACAAATCCATTAGCTCGTCGACAGCCATCAACTCAAGTACCTGTTGATCTGTGAATAGCACTACCAACCTCTCAACTGTGGCAGTGTCTAACTGGGTCGCCACATTGGAACGGAACTTGTTGAGCAACAGCGGCTTGGAGTCATCACGACGGCGGCGGTGACCAATTGGATATTCGACCACCACGTTTTCTGTCGTCGATCCATCCTTGAACCGCACTTGCACGGCATTGGCGATAGAACGCTTGTCAGAATCTAGATACTCATCAGTAAATCGCTGGTCGTGCTTCATCACCATCTTGTCACGTAGTTGATCTACCCGTGGATCTGCCGCCATTTCGTCCTCATAGTCCTCAGCGGTAAGCGATCCCTTCAACAACCCAATCGCGGTCATGTACTGAATACAATGATCCCGGTCCGCAGGGTTATTCAGAGACCCAGTCTTGTCGATAATACGAAGAGCAGATTCTTGCGTTGTGATCACTATTTCTTCAATATCGTCCAGCCGCGAAGCAACATCCGAATGAAGTTCAAAAGCAGCTTCGACCGCCGTCTGAGCATGAAATTCAGCCGGAAACGAGACCTTGAACAGAATGTTCTCCATCACGTAGGCATCGAGATCGCGTCCGAGCGTGATCTCCTGCCCCTTAAACCAAACATCTTGAAATCCCCAACCAGGAGCTGTTAGCGCCGACGGATAACCCATCTCACCGCTCATAGCGTTCAAGCTAAATCGAATCGCCCTACCAAGCGCATCACCAGCAGCCCACGACTTGCGTGAGCCAGTGTTCGGTGCATGTCGATATGTCCGTAAAGTAGCGTCGAGCCACGCGTTAGATACTGCATTTTCAACCTGATTAACGTCGCCGCCCAACATCGCAGTAATCACGGCCGTAGAAGCAATCTTCACCAACAGCACGTGATCGATACCAACTCGATTAAATGAATTCTGAAGCGCCAAAACCCCTTGAATTTCATACGCCTTGACCGCGTATTCGAGAACCTCTAATACGGACATCGGACACTTAGATTCCGACTTAGCAACTCGACTCAGATGGTCGGCCATAGTCAAAATCGCTCCTAAATTATCTGACGGATGACCCCACTCAGCAGCAAGCCAAGTGTCGTTGAAATCGAGCCAACGGATAGCCGCTCCGGTATCGAACGCAGCTTTCACTGGGTCGAGTTGAAATCTTGTGCCCATCACCCGAGCTCCGTTCGGAACAATCGTCCCTTCAACCTCGGGACCCAGCAACTTCGTGCAAGCAGGGTATTCCATCGCAAGCAACGCACAGCCGATCGAATCCATCAGCGTGAGTCGAGCAGTATCGAGTGCAAGAGCCGACTCTGGCTTGTAGTTAACCGCATAGTCAGCGATAGCGGTGATAACAGAATCGGTTTGTCGAACCTCTGCCACTATCCCCGCTCCTCGACACCCACGTACGCTCTCGGCTCGGGGCCGGTGTAGTCGGATAATGGACGAATCAGCTTGTTGTCTGCCCGTTGCTCAATCACGTGAGCGATCCAACCTGATGTTCGGGCGATCACGAAGACCGGTGTGAACATTGCAGTTGGAATGCCGCACATGTGGTAGGCAGTCGCTGCGTAGAAATCCAGATTCGGGTGCATGCCTTTTTCTCGCATCATCACGGTTTCGATCTTTTCAGAAATGTCGAAGTAAGACGTATTACCAGCCGCTTCAGACAGTTCTTTTGCAAGCTGTTTTACAATTGGAGATCGAGGATCGCCGTTTTTGTAGACCCGGTGACCAAATCCCATCACAAGTCGTTTTGCTGCCAGCATATGAATCATCGATTTTTCAGCGTCTTGCGGTGAATCGAAAGACGAAACCAGTTCCATTGCAGCCTCATTGGCGCCGCCGTGAAGAGGACCTCGTAAAGCACCAATTGCACCGGTGATCGCCGAGTATGTATCGCTCAATGTAGAGGTGATTACTCGCGCAGTAAACGTAGATGCATTGAACTCGTGTTCGGCGTACAAAATCAACGTCATGTCGAGTGCTTTTCGCTTCAGTGGGTCTGCCGGTTTACCCGACATTAGACTGAGGAAGTGACCAGCGACGGTATCTTCGTCCGACTCCGTTTCGATTCGTTCATTACGAGAATGAAATCGATACCAGTACGCCAACATCGATCCGAAGCTGGCAGTAAGACGATCTCCAATTGCAACAGCCGTACGGCCACCCTGACCTTCAGTCTCTACTGTCCCTAAAAGCGAAGTACCGGTTCGCAAAACATCCATCGGATGAGTCGAAGCGGGTAACGCTTCGAGCAACGTCTTTAACGCATCAGGAAGCGACCGCATCCCAACAAGTTTTTTCTTGTAAGCGTCCAGTTCTCGTTGTCCAGGAAGTTTGCCATAGATAAGCAAATAAGCGACTTCCTCGAAGGTCGAATTGGCTGCCAAATCGGTGATCGAATAGCCGCGGTAGCTGAGTCCAACGTCCTCCTGCCCGACCGTTGAAATAGCCGAAGATCCCGCCGTAACCCCGTTCAATCCTGATGATGTCATTTCGATAATTCCTGTTGGTACACCTAGTTAGCAGACTCGGACTCAGACTCGGCTTCGAAGAGCTCGTCCAATTTCGATTCGTAAATGTGATATTCGAGATATTCGTACAGATCAACACGGGTTTGCAGATCGCCAATGATCGCCTTCTGCGTACCAGCCGTTCTAATCTCTCTCAAGGCATTTTCAGCTGCTTGATTCGCAGCGCGGAACACCGTCAGAGGGTAGAGAGCGATATCGACGCCAACGCTACTCAGTTCCTCAATCGTGAACGCAGGTGTTTTACCAAATTCCGTGAGGTTTGCGAGAATCGGGACACCCACAGCGTCTTTGAATTTTCGGAAGTCGCCCAACTCCATCACTGCCTCAGCAAAGATCATATCGGCACCTGCTTCGACATACGCCACCGACCGTTCAATCGCTGCGTCGACGCCTTCATTGGCGATAGCATCGGTTCGTGCCATTAGTACGAAATCGTCGTACACTTTAGCATCGGCAGCAGCTTTGAGACGATCACACATCTCAGCGGTCGAGACGATTTTCTTGCCTGGACGATGTCCACATCGCTTTGCCTGAACTTGATCCTCTATGTGAACTCCGGCTGCCCCCGCACGTGCCATCTCTTTCATCGTTCGTGCGATCATGAACGCTCCACCCCAACCCGTGTCGACATCAACTAACAGAGGCAGTTCTGAGGCAGCCGTAATCCGACGAACGTCCTCAAGAACGTTATCGAGTGTGGTCATTCCCAGATCTGGGAGTCCATACGAGGCGGTGGCAACGCCCGATCCTGAGAGATACAAAGCATTGAAGCCAGCGGCCTTGGCCATCACAGCGTGATAGGCGTTTGTGGCGCCCACTAACTGGAGCGGAGACTCAACTTGGATAACAGAGAAGAGTGATGTTCCGGGAAGCATTTCCATAATCAACAGATTATAGGTGCGATTAGGCGATCTACGGGTAGCCATTTGAGGCGAACTAGCCCCAGAACGCGTCGTAGAAGACCAACGGAGAAACAACGAGCAACACGAGTCCGACCACTAATCGGAGCTTTGTAGGATTGACGTTTCCGCTCATTCGAGAGCCGGCAAACATACCGATCATAGCCGGTATTCCTATTACCGAAACGAGAAGCCAGTCGACTCGCCCGCGAATAAGATGCCCGGTGAACCCTGATGACCCAACGAGTATCGTCAGTGCTAGATTTGTCCCTGCTGCGAGCGAAGGTCTCATCTTGAGCACGTGAATCAACGCCGGCATACGAAGTACGCCAAGTGCCAGACCAACGGCCCCCCCAATGAGCCCTATTACAAATCCTAGAATGCTTTCACGAGCGATTGTTTTTGAGTTGAAATCACCCCGACCCGCACTCCGGTCGCCATCGTCCTCGTGCGGTGCGGTATTGCCTCTTAATTCAGACGTTGCTCGAAGAATCATCATCGACGACGACCAAACGAGCAAAAATGCAACAATTGTTAGAAGAACCGTTCGTGAGATGAAGTCGGCGTAAAGTCCACCGACGAAAGATCCGGCAATCGCCGGAATTCCGATGATAACCACCACTCGGAATACGATTCGATTTTGAAGAATTGCAGGCCACGAACCTGCAAACGATCCAAGCACGCTAACGAAAAGATTGGTACTTGCGGCAATGAGCGGGTCGACTCCGATGGCGGTCATGACAGGTAGTCGAACAACACCAAGGGCAATTCCCACGATTCCGCCAACGACACCAACGACCAAAGACATGATCGCCAGTCCGGTCAGCTCCACTCTCGATAGATCAGCTCCAACCAACGCAAGAGTCGTCAGACCGTCACCCATTAGTCCGTCACCCTGAATCTAGGCGAAGTCAGGGCTGCCGGAAGATCGCTTTGACGGCGACAACAGTCGGATGGACAGTCGGTGGGTTCAGACTCGAATGCAGGCACTTCGTCTTCTTTTCAAACTAATCTGTAGGGAATCGATTCTATCCGCTCCCAGTGGACGTACAACAGCTCGATTGACCAGAATTATTTACCGATGAGGTCGAGGCTTTCGAGCAGGCTATCGATTTCTTTGTAATGCTCGGTATCTGGCTTCAACGCTGGGTGACGAGCGAAATCAGATCCCGGTGAAAATACTCCCCGCCGAACCATTATGTGCTTGTAAATCCAGTTGGCGAAACCTTGGCCCTGAGCCAGCATTCCAAACAATGCAGAGTGTCGCCGCATTTCGTCGTTCGCTGTGTCTTCATCCCCAGCTTGGAAAGCATCCCAAACGCGAACGAACATATCGGGCAAGGTCGAACCTGGCATGGTTCCAACCGAACCTCGTTTGAACTCTTCAACTGCGAATGCACCACCGGCACCACCGAACAGAATCAGACCAGTTCCCTCGGCAAGTTTTTGCGTCTCACCCATTCTTGGGATCGTTGGAGGGGTTTCCACCTTGATGTAACAAAGGTTCTCGTGTCGCTCGGCACATGCCACCGCCATCGCTGGCGGAACTGGAGCGGTGTTCTGGTCCTGAAGGAAGATAGGAAGCGATATAGATTCAGCTATTTTACCGAAGTATTCGATATTTTCAGAGGCTGAAACAGGAATGAACGATGTTGGTCGAATCATCAGTGCATCGGCACCAAGTTCTTCGGCCCGTTTCGAGAGCGCAATCGCTACGTCTGTGCCCTCACCTCCCGTATTCATAACGACCTTGACTCTACCGTTCGCAACCTGAACCACCGTACTGAGAATTAGGTCACGTTCTGCTTCTGAGAACTTATAGATCTCAGTGGCCACCGCTATTCCAAGACCGTGAACACCTTTGCCAATCATCCATTCAACCTGATTTTCGAGGTCGTCCATCACTAGCTGACCTTTTTCGTTAATCGGGGCAGCGAGGATCGGGTATACACCCTTCATTGAGCGATCTGGCATGTTTAGGTAACTCCAAACAGTAGAGGGCGGCAAACTTGAACACCTGAACAGACGGGTGTTGTTCATATACGACGCAGATATTCGCATTACTCCCGA
>Ga0209402_10005087_pt1 | contig 11824 bp, 15 predicted proteins | sample ArcticOcean_MG_C_3_FD_187437 | JGI IMG/M metagenome (GOLD analysis project Ga0209402, IMG submission 187437) | Marine microbial communities from western Arctic Ocean - ArcticOcean_MG_CB8_126 (SPAdes) (version 2) | ecosystem: Environmental > Aquatic > Marine > Oceanic | place: Arctic Ocean... | reverse complement strand
TGGTATTGAGCTACCCAATTCATCAAGAGAAAATGTTTACTTAAGCGAAATTATTTCTCATAACGATTTTTTTAAAAAAGATATCAAGCTACCAATTGCACTGGGTAAAAATATTTCTGGTGTTCCCGTCACTGGTGATCTCTCTTCTATGCCACACTTATTAATTGCAGGTACAACAGGTTCGGGGAAGTCAATCTGTATTAATACGATTATTCTATCTCTTCTTTATCGGCATCCACCAGATAAGTGTAAATTTATTTTAATTGATCCAAAAATGTTAGAGCTATCTACGTATGAAGATATTCCACATTTATTATGCCCAGTAATTACTGAAGCAAAAAAAGCAGCCTCTGTTTTGGGGTGGGTTGTTAAAGAAATGGAAAATAGATATCGATTAATGACTAAAGAAGGTGTTAGAAATATAGATAGCTACAACACAAAACATAAACTACCTATGCCTTACATAGTAGTAATTGTTGATGAAATGTCAGATCTAATGTTGGTAGCTGGAAAAGAAATAGAAAATTATATACAAAAACTATCACAAATGGCTAGAGCAGCTGGAATTCATATTATTATGGCCACACAAAGACCAAGTGTTGATGTTATTACCGGTACTATTAAAGCTAATTTTCCAACTAGAATATCATTTCAGGTAACATCAAAAATTGATAGCAGAACTATACTTGGTGAACAAGGTGCTGAACAATTGCTTGGTAAAGGAGACATGCTTTATATGTCATCAGCAAACAGAATGGTTAGAATTCATGCGCCATTTGTATCTGAAGATGAAATTGAAAAAATTAATAATCATCTACGTTCTCAAGAAGAACCAGATTATGTTGAAGAAATATTAAATTTTAAAGATGAAAAAGAAATGGGAGAAAATGTCACTAACAATGGGGAAAAAGATGAGCTATATGCGACAGCTTTAGATATTATAAAATCAGAAGGGAAAGCATCTACATCATTTCTACAAAGAAAACTTCAAATTGGATATAATCGTGCAGCAAGAATAATTGATATGATGGAAGCTAATGGAGTTGTAAGCAAAGCTAATCATGTTGGTAAACGCGAAGTTCTTTAATGATAAAAAAAATAATAGCTATTTTTTTATTTTTTAGTCTCTTTAGCCCATTGCAAGCAGCTTTAAAAGAAGAAATCATTTTAAATTTAAAAAAAACTAATAACTTAACTTTTGATTTTAAACAAACAATTGATAAAAAAACTGAAGAAGGAAATTGCATAATTGAATATCCAAAAAAAATTTATTGTTTATATAATAATTTTAATAAAAAAATTATGGTTTCTAATGGAAAATCATTAGTAATTAAAAACCAAACAAATAATCAATATTATAGATATCCACTTAAAAGAACTCCTTTAGAATTAATTTTAGATAAAAATTATTTGATAAATCAAATTAAAAACTTGGAAGGTAGATTTGTTGACAATAAATATTTTAATTTTACAATAGTAAATAATGATAACAAAATTAATATTTTTTTTGATAATCAAACCTTAAATTTAATCGGTTGGCAAACTGAAGATATTTACCAAAATTTAGTAATTACTTTTATGTCTAAAATTAAAGTAAATCAAAAAATTGATAAAAATGTTTTTAAACTACCTCAAATGAATTGAGCAATTTCTATTTTTAGAATCTCAGATTTAAAAACAGTCATTCCTCTAGATAAATAATTTTTTAAAGCATTTTTATGATCTAATGAACAGGTGTGTACCCAAACTCTTTTTGCGTTTAATGAAAAAGATTTTTTAATTGCTTCAGTTAATAAAAATCCTCCTAGTTTTTTTCCAAAATATTCTTCTAAAATACCAAAATAGGCAATTTCAGTTTCTTGTTTTTCTCCATTAAATATTAATTCAAAGTAGCCTACTAAATTATCGTTATTTTTTAAAAGATAAGTCTTAAGACTTTTGTTACAAACATATGCAATCCAATTTTTATCTGTCCATACCAATCTATCGATCCAATGATATTTTTTTCCGATTTGCTTATAGAGAAATTTATTTAATTGAAAATCCTTAGGTTCAATTAAATTTAATAAATAGCTATGTGAAGGTTTTTCAACTTCATTTAAATAATCAATAGATTTTATTTCTAAATATTTTCTAAAAATTTCTTCAATCACTCAACCATTTTTCCTACTTTTTCGCCTCCAAATAAATGAAAATGTAAATGGGGAACTTCTTGACCGCCATGTTCACTTAAATTTGAAAGAGTTCTATATCCTTTGCCTACATCTAAGGATATGCCTAGTTTTTTAGCAACTATTGAAATTCCTTTAATTAACTCAACAATTTCTTTGTCTGGCGCTTTGTCATTAAAATCATCTAAATCTATATATTTGCCTTTTGGTATAATTAAAGCATGGATTTTTTTTTGAGGATTAATGTCGTGAAATGATAACACATAGTCATTTTCATAAATTTTTTTACAAGGTATTTCTTCTCTTAAAATTTTAGCAAAAATATTATTATCATTGTAACTCATTTTTTTCTTTTTTGTAATTCATTCATAACATCTTCAATTTTAATTTCATTTGTCTCAAGATACATTATCAAATGATAAAAAACATCAGCAGCTTCATGGATTTTATTTGTATCATTTTCCACTGCTTCTATTAGTTCATTAATTTCTTCTAAAACTTTTTCTTTACTTAAGGACTTATCGTTTAGTAATTTATTTGTATACGAACCTTCTACTGGAACTTTTTTTCTTTCTCTTGCAAGATTAAACAAGCTTTCTAGTGTGTTTAACATATTAAATTCTAACAGGTATTCCTTTTGAGTCCAAATATTCCTTAGCGTCTTTTAAAGAATATTTGCCATAATGAAATATGGATGCTGCTAAAACAGCACTAGCATTTCCTAGTTTAATACCATCTACCAAATGATCTAAATTACCTACACCACCTGAAGCTATCACTGGTATATTTACCTTGGAAGATATATTAGAAATTAAATTGATATCATAACCAACTTGAGTTCCATCTCTATCCATGGAGGTTACTAATAATTCTCCAGCCCCGCTATCTTCCATCTTCTTTACAAACTCTAATACATCTACTCCAGTATTATTTCTTCCTCCGTGAGTAAAAACTTCCCACTTGGTACCTTGTAATTTTGCATCAATTGCAACAACTATACATTGGGATCCAAATTTTTTAGAACTTTCAACAACTACCTCAGCGTTTTGAACTGCGGCTGTGTTAATTGAAACTTTATCAGCTCCACAATTAAGCAATTTATTAATATCTTCAACACTTCTAACGCCTCCTCCAACTGTTAGAGGTACAAAGCATTTTTTAGAAGTCTCTTTTACTACATCATAAATAGTATCTCTATTTTCATTCGAAGCAGTTATATCCAGAAAACAAATTTCATCAGCACCACCATCGCTATAAATTTTAGCTTGCTCTACTGGATCACCTGCATCTTTAAGATCAACAAAGTTTATACCTTTAACGACACGGCCATTTTTTACATCTAAACAAGGAATTATTCTATTTTTAAGCATCTATTTCTTTCGCTAATTCATCTAACTGAATATCACCATCATATATAGCTTTACCAACTATTATACCTTCAATATTTTTATTTAAATCTTTCGCTTTTTTAATATCATCAATTGAAGAAACTCCTCCAGAAACTATTACGGGACAATTTGATAATTCAGCAATTTTTTCAGTTTCTTCAAAGTTAGGACTTTGTTTAGTGCCATCTCTGTTAATGTCTGTATAAATCAATCTACTAGCACCATAATCATTTACTTCTTTTAAAAAATCTAAAGTTAATTGATTTGAATTTTCTTTCCAGCCAGATACTGAAAGATATCCATCTTTAGAATCTAAACCTAAGGCAATTTTATTTGGAAACTTCAAGCAAGCTTCCTTTAAAAAAATTTTATCTTTAATAGCTGCGCTTCCCAAAATTACTTTTTCAACACCTATATCAATATATTTTTGAATATTTTCAAAACTTCTAACTCCACCACCTATTTCTATTTTAAGATCAAATTTACTAAGTATTTCTTGAATAACATCTAAATTAACTGCTTCACCAGTTAAAGCACCATCTAAATCTACAATATGTAAGTTTTGAAAACCATGATCTTTGTACTTTCTAGCTTGATCAATTGGAGACATTTCATACTCAGTTTTATTTTCAAAGTCTCCTTTGACTAATCTCACACATTTTTTATCTTTGATATCTATAGCTGGAAATATTTTCATTTATTTTCCGCCAACAATCATTCCCTCAACTAACATTGTCGGTGAATTAGTAGCATAGTTGAATTCTAAATCGTCTGCTAATGATATATTTTTAAAAATATCATTTAAATTTCCAGCTATTGTTATTTCGCTTACTGGATAGGAAAAATCACCATTTTCAATCATTAATCCTGATGCACCAACTGAATAATCGCCTGTAATTAAATTTGAGCCTCTGCCAATTGTTTCATTAATGTAAAGTATTCTTTTGTTTGAATTAATTAATTCTTTAAAACTTAAAGAGCCGTTCAAAAAATACAAATTTGTTGGCCCACTGGATCTGCCATTAGACTGCATTTTAATTTTTTTACCATTATAAGTGTCTACTAAAAGATTTTTTAAATCTCCATTTTTAACAAGATCTAAGGGTTTAATTTTAACTCCTTCACTATCAAAATATCTAGATCCATTTGCTTTTTTTATATCACCTTTATCCTGAATATTTATTTTATCACTAAATATTTTTTCATTTAATTTATCTTTCAAAAATGTAGTACCTTTTGCAATTGCACTTGAAGAAATTGCACTTGATAAAGCCGATAAAAAACTTTTTGCAATTCTTTTATCAAACACAATATTTAATTTTTCACTTTTAATTTTTTTAGGGTTTAATTTGTTTAATGCAAGTTCGGCAGCTTTAGCACCTAAATCTTTTGGTTTGAGAATGTCATCATAAAAACGTTTACTGCTATATTCATAGTCTCTTTCCATGCTGCCATTATTTTTTGATACTACTTCACAGTAAGCAGTAAATTGTGATGTTTTGTAACCATCAGAAAATCCATTTGAATTCGCCAAAATAAAATTTGATTTATTTTGACCAAATCCTGATCCATTTGTATTAACAATATCTTTTTTAGAAAAAGCTTCTTCCTCAGCCTCGTTTATATAATCTATTTTTTTTTGATTTTCTAAAACAGTTTCATCATATAAGTCTAGATTTTTATCACCTTTAAAATATAATTCTTTATCTGCAAGAGAGTTGAGCTCATCCTCAGGGATTATTTTTGTACTTTCAACACATCTATCTATCAAATTATCTAAATTTTTTTCATTAAGGTTTGATGAAGAAATTGATGATTTTTTCTTACCTATATAAGTTGTTAATGCAATTCCCAAATTTTCTGATCTTGTTGAACCATCTAATTTTCTATTTCTTATATTTACATTTTCAGAAACAGAATTCATTACAAGCACACTTGCCTCTGTTGAACCAAGCTTTTTAGCTTTGGATAAGCATTGATCTGCGACAGTACTTAAATAGTCTTTTTCTTTGATCATTTTTATAATTTAGTACCACCAACCGTCATATTATCGATTAACAATGATGGTTGACCAACTCCGACTGGAACTCCTTGTCCAGCCTTCCCACAAGTTCCGATGCCTGGGTCTAACATCATGTCATTGCCTACCATTAATACTTCTTTTAAAGATGATGGACCATCTCCAATTAAAGTTGCTCCTTTTAAAGGTGCACCAATTTTACCATCTATAATTTCGTAGGCTTCTGTACAATTAAAAACAAATTTTCCTGAGGTAATGTCAACTTGTCCACCACCAAAGCTGACTGCAAAAATCCCTTTATTTACTGATTTAATCATCTCTTCTTGAGTATGATTTCCACTTAACATGATGGTATTTCGCATTCTTGGTAATACAATGTGTTTATAATTTTCTCTTCTTCCATTACCTGTAGATTTAGTATTCATTAAACGTGCGTTTAATCGATCCTGCATAAAATTTTTTAAAATCCCATTTTCAATTAATACTGTCTTTTCTGTAGGAGTTCCTTCATCATCAATATTTAAACTTCCTCTTCTATTATCTATTGTTCCATCATCAATAATTGTAACTCCCTCACTGGCAACCCTTGCACCGACCAAATTATGAAATGCAGATGTTTTTTTTCTGTTAAAATCCCCTTCTAGACCATGTCCTATAGCTTCATGAATTAAAATAGCTGGCCAACCTGGCCCTAGGACCACTTTCATCTCTCCTGCAGGAGAAGGTTTACTTTTCAGGTTTGTGGTCGCAACTCTAAAAGCCTCATCACACAATTTCTTCCAACTACCATCTTTTAAATATTCATCATAAGATTGCCTTCCACCAACTCCATATACTGCTATTTCTTTTCGCCCATCTTTTTCTACCATCATAGATATATTTATTCTAACAAGTGGTCTGCTATCTTGTAATAATTCACCTCCAGATCTTAAAATTTCAATATTTTTTTTTTCTCCTATAAAGCTTGCTGAGACTTGTTTGACAGAAGGATCTTTAGATCTTGAATACTCATTCATTGAGTTCAATAATTCAATTTTTGAATTTAAAGACTTTGTTTCAATCGGATCTATATCATTATAAAATTTTTGATTAGTTTTTTTAATACTAAAATTATAAGTTCCATTTTTGCTTTTAAGTATTGATTTTAAACTCTCACTTGATTTTTTAAGAGACTCTTCTGAGATTTCATTAGAATGAGAATAAGCAATAACATCATCGGTAATTGCTCTAAATCCATATCCAGTGTCAGTACTATAGTCTGAACTTTTAATTTTATTATCATCTAGAGTGACAGTTTCAAATTTTGTATCTTCTAAGTATAATTCACCATCATCACATTTATGTAATGTCTCTGAAATAATCTTATCTGCAGTATTTACTGATAAGCTTGTATTTTTGAGTAAATTAGACATAAATAATATTGTATTCTTATAATGTAATAAAGTTTTCTATAATTCGCAGTCCCATTTTGTCACTCTTTTCAGGATGAAATTGGGTTCCAAAAATATTTTCTTTTTCAGCTGAACATACAATATTTGACGCATAATCAGTGGTTGCAGAAACTACGTTCTTATCATTCGGAATAAATTCATAGCTATGAACAAAGTACATGTGTGATTTGCTATCAATATTTTTAAATATTTTACTATCTTTAACTATTTCTATTTCATTCCAACCAATATGAGGAAGTTTAAATTTTCCATTTTGATTATCAATTTTAGATACCTTGCCAGATATCCATCCCAATCCTTTAGTTTCTGTTTCTTCATAACCAATGTCCGCAAACATTTGCATACCAACACAAATTCCAAGAAGAGGTTTTTTGTTATTTATTACAAATTCATTTAAAGTATCAACTAATCCATTAATATTGTTTAAAGCATCTACACAGCTCTTAAATGATCCTTGTCCTGGTAAAATAATCTTATCACTTGATTTGATTTTGTTTAAATCAGAGGTAACCTCAATATTAACTTTATTTTGAGCAACTTCTTTAAATGAATTTATTACTGAACTAATATTGCCCGAATTATAGTCAACAATTGTGACTTTCATTAAAGTTATAAAGAACCTTTTGTTGAAGGTATTACCTTTTTATTTTTTGGGTCTATTTCTAGCGCTTGTCTCAAAGATCTTGCGAGACCCTTAAAACAAGACTCAATTATGTGGTGACTATTATCACCATAAATATTTTCAACATGAAGTGTGATGCCAGCTGACTGTGAAAATGCTTGAAACCACTCTTTAAATAATTCAGTGTCCATCTCTCCTAATTTTTCTACTTTTAGTTTTACATTCCAAATCAGATAAGGTCTGTTTGAAACATCAATAGCAACTCTTGTTAAAGTTTCATCCATAGGAATAAGTGCATGGGCATATCTTTTTATACCCATAAATTTTTTAGATGCTTTTTTTAAGCATTCTCCAATTGCAATTCCAGTATCTTCAGTGGTGTGATGAAGATCAATGTGTGTATCGCCTTTTGCTTTAACATTTAAATCAATAGATGAATGTTTTGATAATTGCTCAAGCATATGATTAAGAAAACCTATTCCTGTATCAATTTTATACTTGCCCTTGCCATCAATATTTAAATCAATATTAATGCTTGTTTCTTTTGTTTTCCTTAAAACTTTTGCTTTTCGTCTCATTTTATTTTTATAGGTATATATATATTATTTAATTATATCAATAATAGTAATCCAACACTTGAACTATTTAATTTAATATCCATCTATAAAACATGACTACAATAGTGCTTATAAGAAAAAATAATGAAGTAATAGTTGCCAGTGATGGACAGGTAAGTATGGGCAACACAATAATTAAAAGCACAGCTAATAAAGTTAGAAAAATTGAAAAGAGAAATGTAATTGCAGGATTTGCTGGATCAACAGCAGATGCATTAACTTTATTTGAACGACTCGAAGCAAAATTAGAAAAACATGCCGGCAATTTAACTAGGGCAGCAGTTGAATTAGCTAAAGACTGGAGAACAGACAAATATTTAAGAAGATTAGAAGCATTAATGGCAATTGGTGATAAGGAAAAAAGTTTTATAATTTCTGGAACTGGCGATGTATTGGAGCCAGAAGGAGATATAATTGGTATAGGATCAGGAGGCAATTATGCTTTAGCAGCAGCAAAAGTTTTAATAGATACAGAGTTATCGGCAGAAGAAGTTGCAAGAAAAGCTATTCAAGTTGCATCAGATATATGCGTGTTTACAAATAATAATATTCAAATTGAAAAAATTTAATGGAAAATTCAAACGTTACACCACTAGTTCAAAAAGAAAAAAATATAAAAGAAGATAGTTCATATATTAGTTCTTTGTCTCCGAGAGAAATAGTTTCAGAATTAGACCGATATGTAGTAGGGCAAAATAAAGCTAAAAGAGCAGTAGCAATAGCTTTAAGAAATAGATGGAGAAGGCAAGCTTTAACAGGTGAAATGAAAGATGAAGTTTTGCCAAAAAACATTTTAATGATTGGACCAACAGGAGTTGGAAAAACAGAAATCTCAAGAAGATTATCTAAACTTGCAGAAGCACCTTTCGTAAAAGTTGAAGCAACAAGATTCACAGAGGTTGGTTATGTAGGAAGAGATGTAGAACAAATTGTAAGAGACTTATTAGAAATTGCAATAGCAATGGAAAAAGTAAAAAAAAGAAAAGAAGTTTATGCGCAAGCACAACAACAAGCTGAAGAAAAAGTTCTTGATGGATTAGTTGGTAACAAAGCAAGTGTTGCAACAAGAGAAAGTTTTAGAAAAAGACTCAGAAATGGTGACTTAGACGATAATGAAATTCAAATCTCAATAAACGAAACTAGTACAATGCCATCTTTTGAAATACCAGGAATGCCAGGAGCAAATGTTGGTATGATTAATATTGGTGAAATGCTTGGAAAATCGATGGGCAGTAAAGCAAAAAAGAAAAAAATGACAGTAAAGGAATCTCATGAAATTTTAATAAATGAAGAATCAGATAAATTAATTGAACAAGATAAAATTATTAAATCAGCAAAAAATTCAACTGAAAATAATGGAATTGTTTTTTTAGATGAAATAGATAAAATTTCTGCGCGAACTGATCGTGTTGGTGGTGATGTTTCAAGAGAAGGAGTTCAAAGAGATTTATTACCTTTAATCGAAGGAACAACCGTAAGCACCAAATATGGTCCAATTAAAACCGATCATATTTTATTTATAGCTTCTGGTGCCTTTCAACTTGCAAAACCTTCTGACTTGTTACCAGAATTACAGGGAAGGCTCCCAATACGAGTAGAACTTGATGCCTTAACAAGTAATGATTTTATAAGAATTCTTAAAGAGCCTGATAATAGTTTGATCAAACAATATAAAGCTCTTTTAAAAACTGAAAATGTAGATTTAGAATTTACTGAAGACGGAATAGATACAATTGCTAATCTTGCCACAGAAGTAAACTCTAATGTAGAGAATATAGGTGCTAGAAGATTACATACTATTATTGAAAAAGTTTTAGATGATATTAGTTTTTCAGCCACAGATAGATCTGGTGAAAAAATTATAATTAATTCTGAATATGTTAAAAAGAACCTTGGAGAGTTAGTTAAAGATACAGATCTGTCTAAATTTATTCTTTAAACTTTTTAAGAAAAATATCAAAAGCACCACTTCCGCCATCTTCAACTTTTGCTTCTTTAATATTTTTAATTTTTTTCATTAAATCAAAATTAGATTTTATGAATTTTGGAACTGAGTTTTTTAGAATGCTTAAATCTTTGGAAACATAAGGATTATTAATATGATTTGATCTTAATCCTTTACCTGTAATTACAGTTATTTTGCTAACATTAGTTTTAAAACATTGATTTATAAATTCACTAATAGTTCTATTGGCATTTTCCAAAGAAAAACCATGTAAATCAATAGTTTTTATTAAATTTTTATTTGATTCTAATGAGGATAAAGATAAATCTTTATTCTGAACTTTTTCTTCACTTGATATAAAATGTTGCCAATCCTTTTTGTCTTTATCTGAAAGTTTTTTATTCAATTATGTTATTGTATCTACTAGTAACCAATTAGGATTTGATGTTCTCAAATCTTTAGAAAACTTCCAAGTATCATAAACTTTTTTAACTTTTTCAGGATCACCCGATATAATTTTTTTATCCTTATCTTTCACACATGTTATAAGTTCACTAACAAAATCAACTGTTACTTCTAAATTATTTTCTATTTTTTTATGTTCTTTTATTGATGCAGAATTAATTCCTATAAATGTTATTTCAGCATAATAATTTTTTGATTCTCTTTCTAGGAGGGCTTCCTTAAATTGATCATAAATTTTTTTACTTAAAAGAGATTTGCATCTTGTTAATTTATTATCACTATCACTAAAATCAATAATTATTGTTTCATACGCAATTTTTGCTCCTTTTAAAAAATCTTTTTGAGCACCATCATCGAAAATCTTATTTTCTAAGTTTTTTTTAATTGTCTTTTTTGAAAACTTTTGTTCAAAACTATCGGTTGATAACTTTCCATCAAGACCAGTTCTTTTGCCCAATATTCCTCTTAGTCTTAGAAAAATAAAACCAGCTATCATTGCCAAAAGTATTATATCAATATACTCAAAACTATAATTCATAAGCAAATAATATTTAGTATGTTGCTTAATTTCAACAAGCAATTTACATTAAAGATAAATGAACGCATTATTATTATTAATAATTTCAATTCCATTAATTGAAATTTATTTATTCATCAAAATTGGATCTCAAATAGGCGCTTTTAATACAGTATCGCTTATTTTAATAACTGCATTTATAGGCATAATTTATGCAAGATATGAAGGATTTAACACTCTTAAATCAGGAGTGTCACAAATAGTCAAAAATGAAAGTCCTATTTATGAAATAATTTCAGGTGCCGCATTAGCTTTTGCAGCTTTATTACTAATACTACCTGGATTTGCAACAGATATTTTGGGATTATTAATTATTTTTCCACCAACAAGAAAATTACTTTTAAAAAAGATATCAATGAAGTATTCAAAAGGTAATCAAAAAAAACAAGATTTTATTAATGGTGAATTTGAAGATATAGACGAAGACAATGAAAGAAAATTTTAAAATATTAACAGAATTTGTTAAAGATGCTTCAAGTGAAACATCTGATGTACAAACTTATCTATTTGTTAAAGACAACATATCAAAGTATCATTTAAATATTGATATTGCTTCAAAACCATTAAA
>Ga0209402_10005086_pt1 | contig 11829 bp, 11 predicted proteins | sample ArcticOcean_MG_C_3_FD_187437 | JGI IMG/M metagenome (GOLD analysis project Ga0209402, IMG submission 187437) | Marine microbial communities from western Arctic Ocean - ArcticOcean_MG_CB8_126 (SPAdes) (version 2) | ecosystem: Environmental > Aquatic > Marine > Oceanic | place: Arctic Ocean... | reverse complement strand
AATATTTAAGAGCCAAAATATATTATGACAATAATCTATATAAAGTAGAACCTCTTATTGGACAAGATAGCTCTATGACTTCTTACTTAAGCAAGGCAGATGGACTTATAATCAGAAAGCCTTTTGATAAAGCTTTAAAAATTGGAAGCAATGTATCAATATTAATTTTCTCTGATATACATCCTCATATCTAAATAGATAAATACTTGACATAATACATCAAATTTATGATAAATGTTTATGTTTTGTTCTAATTATTCTGATTGGTAATTAAATGCTCACTAAAAAACAAAAAGAGTTACTAGATTATATAACTTTAATAAATAACAATAGTGGTATATCTCCCTCATATGAAGAGATGAAAAATAAATTAAATTTAAAGTCTAAATCAGGAATACATAGAATAATTTCAGCTTTAGAAGAAAGAGGTTTTATTAGAAAACTTGCTAATAAAGCAAGAGCAATAGAAATTATAAATGATAATATTGTAAACTCTCAAGAACTTATTAATAAGGTAATAGATATTCCATTATACGGGAAAATAGCCGCTGGTACTCCTATAGAAGCAATTTCTAATAGTTCTAGTCTAATTACTACCCCTACTAACATGATTAAAGGGGGCGAACACTATGCATTAGAAATATCTGGAGATTCTATGATAAACTTAGGAATAAATAATAAAGATATAGCTATAATAAAAAAATCTAAGGTTGCAAATAATGGAGAAATAGTTGTTGCTCTAATAGATAAAAATGAAGCGACCTTAAAAAAATTCAAAAAAACATCTACAAATATTGTACTTATTCCTGCAAATGATTTATATCAAACACAAACTTACGAATTTACTAGAGTTCAAATACAAGGTATTCTAGTTGGAATAATGAGAAAATATTAATTCATAAATAATTCATATAAAATTATATAACTTAATTATTTAGTTTGGTACCATAGAATATGAAAGTAGTAACAAGATTTGCCCCATCTCCTACAGGTTTTCTTCATATAGGTGGCGTAAGAACAGCATTATTTAATTGGTTATTTGCAAAACACCATGATGGTTTATTTAAATTAAGAATTGAAGATACAGATGTTAAAAGATCAACAAATGATGCAAAAGAAGCTATAATAGATGGATTAAAATGGATAGATCTCAATTGGGATGATGAAGTAGTATATCAATCAAAAAAAATACAAAGGCATGTAGAAATTGGAAAAAAACTACTGGATATGGGGCATGCCTATAAATGTTATTGCTCACCAGAAGAACTTACAGAAATGAGAGAATTAGCTAAAAAAGAAAAAAGAGCTCCTAAGTATAATGGAAAATGGAGAAATAGAGATGTGTCTGAAGCACCTAAAGACATAAACCCTGTAATTAGAATTAAATGTTCTCAATCTGGTACCACAGAAATAAATGATATTGTTCAAGGGAAAATAACCATAAATAATAGTGAGTTAGATGATTTTATTATATTAAGATCTGATAATACCCCCACATATATGTTATCTGTGGTAGTAGATGATTATGATATGGATATTACCCATGTAATAAGGGGGGATGATCATTTAACAAATACAATGAGACAAAAACAAATATATACCTCTCTTAGTTGGGACCTTCCTATATATGCTCATATACCATTAATACACGGTATGGATGGTGGAAAGTTATCAAAAAGACATGGAGCCTTAGGATTTGATGCCTATAGTGCTATGGGTTATTTACCAGAATCTATGCTTAATTATTTATTAAGGCTTGGGTGGTCACACGGAGATAAAGAAATTATTTCAAGAGAGGAAGCTATTAAATTATTTAATTTGGAATCTATAGGAAGGTCTTCTGCTAAATTTGATATAGATAGACTATCTAGTCTTAATGCTATTTACATTAACCAAAAAAGTAATAATGAATTAGCTTTAATAGTTAAAGACATCTTTCAGAAAAAAGATGTTGTTGTAAATGATAAAAAATTATTATTACTTAAAAATGGAATGAATGGCTTAAAAACTAGAGCTAGAACTTTAAATGAACTAGCGGAAATGTGTAGTTTTTATTTAGAAGAAGCTCCAATAAGTTTAGATGATAAATCAAAAAAAGTATTAAACAGTGATACTATAAAATTGTTAAAAAATTATCATGAGCATTTAAGTAAATTAGAAATATGGAAACAAAATAATATTGAAGAAAATATAAAACTATTCTGCGAAGCTAATAATCTTAACCTTGGTAAGCTTGCACAACCTTTAAGAGCTGCAACAACAGGAAAATCAGTTTCTCCAGGATTATATGAACTAATGGAAGTATTAGGCAAAATGGAAACTCTTAGTAGATTAATAAAAATTAATAATTAATACTTCATATATTGCATAGTTAGATTAGATAACTATAATGCAAACTCTAAAATAAATGATTAAAAATTGGAAAATTGATGTCAGAAAATAACGCAAAATTTGCAAATTTAACTCTTCCTAATGGAGAACAGTTTAAATTACCAATTCATTCAGGCACAATAGGTCCTGACGTAATAGAAATAAAAAAATTATATGCAGATACAGATCATTTTACATATGACCCTGGATTTACAAGTACCGGTTCTTGTAAGTCAGATATAACTTATATAGATGGAGATAAAGGTGTTCTTTTACATAAGGGTTACAGAATTGAAGATTTAGCGGAAAACTGTGATTATTTAGAAGTTGCTTATTTATTATTAAAAGGTGAACTTCCAAATAAATCTCAAAAACTAGAGTTTGATAACAAAATAACAACACATACTATGGTTCATGAACAGCTAGCCCTTTTCTTTAGAGGTTTTAGGAGAGATGCACATGCAATGGCAGTTATGTGTGGTGTAGTCGGAGCATTAAGTGCATTCTATCATGACAGTACAGACATAACAGACCCTAGCCAGAGATTAATTGCTTCTCATAGATTGGTTGCAAAGGTGCCTACAATAGCAGCTATGGCATACAAATTTTCTCTAGGTCAGCCATTTATTTACCCAAGAAATGATCTTAGTTATTCTGAAAATTTTTTAAATATGATGTTTTCAGTTCCATCTGAAGAATATAAAATTAATCCTATACTTTCTAAAGCAATGGATAAGATATTAATCTTACATGCTGATCATGAACAAAATGCATCTACATCGACAGTTAGACTTGCTGGTTCTTCTGGCGCTAATCCATTTGCATGTATATCTGCAGGCATTGCTTCCTTATGGGGGCCTTCTCATGGAGGTGCAAATGAAGCAGTGATTCATATGTTAAATGATATTCAAAGAACTGGTAATGTTCATGAGTTTGTAAAAAAAGCAAAAGATCCTAATGACCCATTTAGACTAATGGGCTTTGGGCATAGAGTATATAAAAATTATGATCCAAGAGCAACAGTGATGAAAAAAACAGCTGATGATGTTCTTAAGGCTGTTGGAAAAGAAAATGAGCCTATGTTTAAATTAGCAAGAGAATTAGAAAAAATTGCTTTAGAGGATGAATATTTTATATCAAAAAAATTGTATCCTAATGTGGATTTCTATTCTGGAGTGATATTGCAAGCCATGGGTTTCCCATCTAGTATATTTACTGTGCTTTTTGCTGTTGCAAGAACCGTTGGTTGGGTTGCACAATGGAATGAAATGATTGAAGATCCTGAACAAAGAATTGGTAGACCAAGACAGTTATACACTGGTTCAGTTGAAAGAGATTTTCTTAATATAAATAATAGAAGTTAATCTTAGCGTTCAATTAATTCTATACTGTAACCATCTGGATCTTGAATAAATGCTATGACTGTAGTTCCATGCATCATAGGTCCTGGTTTTCTAGTAATTTTTATTCCATTATTTTCCAAACTATTACATAAACCATATATATCCTTAACTCCTAAAGCTATATGTCCCCAAGCATTACCTTTATCATAATTTATATCTTGATCCCAATTATGTGTTAATTCTAAAACAGTGTTGTTTTCTTCTGAACCATAACCTAAAAATGCTAAAGAAAATTTACCCCCAGGAAAATCATTTTTTCTAATTAATTTCATATTAAAAAAATTAGTATAAAATTTTATAGACTTGTCTAAATCCATAACTCTGATCATTGTGTGTAAAAATTTAAAATTTGATTCTGTCATTATAGCCCCCAAATGTTTTTTTATAAAATAGTATGTGTTTAATTATTATTACTTATAAATAACTTATAATTGTCTTAGCTGATATACAACTTGGGTTTTCATCCCCATTTTTTAATTTATTAATTGCCTTATTTAATTTGACAATTTGTTGTTGTCTTAGTTCTGTATTGTCTAAATACTCTCTTATTATTCTATAAATATTATACTCATTTACATCCTTCTGAAATAATTCAGGAATAATATTTTCTTTTAATAAAATATTTAATATTGTGGCAGTTTTCACTTTAACTAAAGCTTTTACTATCATCCATGTAATAATATTTAATTTATATACAACTAACATAGCTGTAGAAGCTTTTGCAACTTCCATTGTAACGGTACCAGAGGCACATAACACAAAATCTACATTGGAATAAATATTATACTTTTCTTCCTGTTTATCTGTTATGTAATAATCTAAATTTGTTTTATTAAAATATTGCTCAATTTGAGTTTTATATTGTTCTAATGTAACAACATAAAATTTTATTGATTTATAATCATTGTTTAATAATTTAGCAGAATTGATAAAAACTGGCATTAATTTTTCAATTTCTCCTAGTCTACTACCGGGAAGGAGTGCAATTTTTTTAATACTATTATTTTTTAAAGACTTTTCCATGTAAAATCTATTATTAATAAATTTACTATCAAAAGCTATAGAATGTCCTACAAAAGTAGTGTTTAAACCCTCTTTTATGAAAAATTTTTTTTCAAATGGAAATAATACTAATAAATGATCTAAATATTTAGCTATTTTTTTAGCTCTATAACTTTTCCAGGCCCATACAGATGGAGCAACGTAATGAATTTGTTTAATATTTAATTTTTTTATACTTTTTTGAAGTCTAAAATTAAATCCTGGAGCATCAATTGTGATAACAATATCTGGTTTAATTTCTATAATTTTATTTTTTGCTAATTTTAGCAGCTTTAAAATTCTGGGTATTTTTGATAATACTTCAAATATTCCCATTATAGATAATAATCTTATATCAAAAATAGAGACTAATCCTTGGGCGGCCATTTTATCTCCACCAACTCCATATATTTCAATATTATTATTAGTTAACCCTCTAAGTTGTATTAATAAATCTCCCCCTAAAATATCACCTGATAGTTCTCCCGCAATTATAAATATTTTAATTTTTTTATCTATTAATAGGCTTTTTTTAAATTCCCTCAATAAATAAACTTTCTTTATCTGCATAAGATATTACATCATTATAGTTTAAAATTAATATTTCATTACTTTCTATAGCAATGCCAGCTAATCCTGCATCTTTAACAGCTTTTATTGTATTAATTCCAACTACAGGGCGATCTATTCTTTTATCTTGCATGGGCTTTATAACTTTTATTAAAACTCCCCCAATTTTTTCTTTCTTTAATAATAATGAACGCTTTATCATATTATCTGTACCCTCTGCTGCTTCAACGGCTAAAACTAAGCCATTTTCTATTACAATAGATTGTCCAATATCATTGGCACCTATAATCTTTGCAATTTTAAATCCTGTGAGTATATCTTTTTTGTTTTGTTCATTGGCTTTAAATTTCCCTAATAAACCTTTAGGACACAATAAATTTGGCAATATTTCTTCTGGAGAAATAATAATAAAACCCTCTTTTTCAAGAGCCCTTGTAAGTTTAGAAAGTATACTATTATCTCCACTTACTTTAGAACTAATTGTGGCTAAAAACTTTGCTGTCCATAAATCTGGAATAATATTTTTTAATGAAGGTCTCTCAATGGCACCTACCATTAATATATGTTTTATTTCTATGTCTTTGACAAACTTTATAGCACGTCCCATTTTTGACAAACTAACAACAAAATCTGGTTTATATTTTTTTGATAATTCTTCTGCATGTCCATCTATAATAATAAGACAAAATTCACGTCCCAAATTTTTACATTCCTCAATTAAATAAAAAGGAATGTCACCATTACCTGCAATTATAGCTAGCTTAGGTATTTTTGTTTCCATTTCTGGGTTGACAGATAGCACGACTAGCATTTCCTTCAATAAATTTAACAATATCCATTACCGGTTCATTTTTTTTGAACTCATCAGAAACATCTTTTAATCTTTCCTGTATTGTTCCTTCTGGTGCAAAAAGCAAACGATATGCTTTTCTTAAATTATGTATAACCTCTCTAGAAAAACCTCTTCTTTTTAACCCTATTATATTTAAACCTGATAGATATGCCCTATTTCCTATTACAGAGCCATATGGTATTACATCACTTTCTAATGCAGTAAGACCTCCAACCATTGCATGGCAACCTATCCTAACAAATTGATGAACTCCACTTAAACCTCCTAATATAGCAAAATCATCTACTATAACATGTCCTGCTAAAGCCACATTATTAGCTAAAATGATATTATTTCCTAAAATACAATCATGCGCAACATGTGATCCAATCATTATAAGACAATTATTTCCTATTTTTGTAAGTAAGCCTCCACCATCTGTACCAGGATTCATTGTAACATGTTCCCTAATTACATTATTATTTCCAATTACAAGTTGAGAAATTTCTCCTTTAAACTTTAAATCTTGAGGAGGATTACCTATAACTGAAAAAGGATAAATTGTGCAATTACTACCTATTTCTGTATGACCAGAAATTATTACATTAGACTTTAGTTCAGTATCTTTATTAATTTTAACATTAGGTCCAACTATACAATATGGACCAATTATTGCAGATTGATGAATGTCTGCATTCTTATCTACAATAGCAGTGCTATGTATATTACTACTCATTTATTATCTGCCATTATTATCATAGCTGATATTGTAGCTTCTGTTACTAATTCATCTTCTACATAACCCATACATTTAAACTTCCATACATTAGATCTATTTCTAATTTTATCTACATGAAGCTTTAATTGGTCTCCAGGTATTACTGGTTTTCTAAATTTTCCTCCATCAACAGACATAAAATATACTAAACTACCTTCAGCTTTAGCACCTAAAGTTTCTATTACTAAAACTGCACAAGTTTGAGCCATACTTTCTATCATTAATACACCTGGCATAACCATCTTGGAAGGGAAATGACCAGTAAAAAAATTTTCATTAGCAGTAACATTTTTAATTCCAATAGCTGATTGATCTAAAACAATATCTACAACTTTATCTATTAAAAGCATAGGATAACGATGAGGTATCATTTTTACAATTTTCTCTACATCTATTAAATCTATAGTTTTATTAACATTACTTAATGGCATAATTTACTTACCTTTATTTTTAATTAGTTTTTGTAATATAATTGATTGTCTATGGTATTTTAATAAAGGAATTGCTGGAGTTCCACTTACTTTTGAACCTTTTTTTAAATCTTTAGTTATACCTGCTTGTCCACCTGCTTGGGTACCTTTACCAATAGTAATATGTCCACCAATACCAACCTGCCCTCCAAACATACAATAATCCTCAATGGTTGTGCTTCCTGCTATGCCTACTTGGCCAGCTATAGCACAGTATTTTCCTATTTTAACATTATGTGCAATATGAACTAAATTATCAATAAAAGTTCCTTCACCTATTATTGTTGGTCCGTAACTTCCTCTATCTATACAACTGTTAGCACCAATTTCTACATTGTTACCGATCACAACTTTACCTACTTGTGGAATCACGGCATGTCCTTGAGCGGTAGGAGCAAATCCAAACCCACTTTGACCAATCCTTACCCCTGAATACAACAAAACATTTTTTCCAATTTCTGCACATTCTAAACTTACATTAGAATGAATTCTAGTTCCATAACCTATTTTTACTCCCTTACCTATATAACTTCCTGAACCTATCCAAACATAATCATCTATAACAGCATTTTCTTCAATAACCACGTATGGATCTATTCTTATTTTATTGGATAACTTATATTTATCTGGGACATCAGCATTAGAACTTACTTTAGGAATAAATTTATCTTTAGGATAAAATTTTTGTGCAATAATTGCATATGCAGCATGAGGATCTTTTACTTCAAGACAGACCATATTATTTGGAACAATATTCTTATCATATTTACGTATAATGCAAGCAGAGGCATTAGATTTATTTAATTTTCCTAAGGTATTATTAAAAACTATAAATGTTATATCTCCTTTTTTTGCATTTTCAACATCTGCAGCTCCACTTATTAGTCTCTGATTATCAACATTATACATTTTAGCATTAATCATATTAGAAAGAGTTTCAACTGAATAAGGGCCTAAAATATTATGAAAATCTGTATTTATCATTTAAATAATTCTTTTTATTATCTAATATATTTATTTACTATCTAGCATAATTTCGTTCATATTCAGCGTTGGTAAATTAATATTTAACAAAGTTATAACATTTTTAGAAATATTTATAGAATTTGCTGCAATAACAACTGAAGAGGTATCTAATGTAAGGGCTAAATTCTTTTCTTTTCCTATATCTGTTATTATTTTAATCGCTTCATTCTGAATAATCTGAACACTTTTAGACAAAATATCCTCTAATAATTGATTTTTTTCAGCAACCATTTTTTGAAGGTTTTCAACTTTTTTTCTAAAATTTCCTTCTAATTCAGCAAATTCATCTGGTGGTAGAATTGATCGTTGACTTCCTAATTCTTCTTGCATTGACTTTAGTTGTTGCTCTTCTTTTTGAATCTCAGTAGTAAACTCAATTTTCTTGTTTTCTATAAATTCTTTTACTTTAACTGCAGCTAGAGATTCTCCTACAATAGCTTGCATGTTCACCACTGCAATTGGAAATGTAGCGCCACTACTTGGAATATTATCTTCTGCTACTTCTTCTTGAGCAATTACCATATTACTAAAAAACATATATAGACATATAAATTTTAATAATTTATATAATTTATTTTTACTTTGAATTTTCATTTTATAATCCATTCCTATTAATTAAATTAAAAAGCTGTTCCTATACCAAACGATACAGATTCAGTCACATCATAATCCTCTTTAAGTAATGCCTCAGAAATAATAACACTTATTGGCCCAAATGGAGAATCCCAAGATACACCAATCCCAGTAGATAATCTAATTGAACTATTATCATTATAAGTGACTGTATTTTTATCTACTCCAGTTAAAGAACCAAAAGTTGTAAACCAATTTCCTTTTACTCCTAATTCAGGAGGCAACCCTATACCAAAACTAACTTTTAATGTCCCAGTATAAAATATATTACCTCCTAAAGAATCCAAACTAACTGCATCTCTAGGGCCAATTCCAGATTGTTCAAAACCTCTAAAATTATTTCCTCCTAAAAAATACCTATCAGAAATTAATACATCTTGACCTATTCCCCTAATTATACCTGCACTATAACTTGCTCCTAATATAATTAAATCATCATTATAAGAGAGATAATAATTTCCAGTATTATTTATTTTAATAAATTTTTTATCTCCTCCTATACCAGCATATGCAGTTGATATAGCGATATCATACCCTTTGGTTGGAGACATTTTACTATTTGTTGTATCAAAACTAATAGAAGTGCTAATTTCAGATGAAGTAGTTTCACCTTCTTCTGCAACTATAGTTGCTGATGCACCACTTCTAGTGGTTAAATTTCTCGTTTCCAAACCATACCTAAAGCTTTGTCTTGCATATTCAGAAAGAGAAAAATTACCCGTTAAATCAAAACCTTCTCTTTTAAGGTCATATCTACTTTCTCTATAATCCATAGTATTGTTATATATATTTCCTTGTGAATATAAATCTCTATTAAATAAATATGGTTCAGCAAAACCTGCTCTATATTCTGTAGTTCTTTCTGAAAGTTGCGCATTTGCAGATAATCTTTGACCTCTACCCAAAAAGTTTTTTTCAGTAACACCAACATTTAATATTCCTCCTAATTGACTAGAATAACCACCACCAAAACTTAACTCTCCAGTTGAGGTTTCAGCTACCTGCACTAATAAGTCAGAATAACCTTCTTTTACTGAAGACACTTCTTTAATATCAACTTTACTAAAAAATCCTAAATTTCCTATTAAGGTTTTAGATCTAGCAATAAGACTAGGAACAAAAGCATCTCCCTCTACTAACCTAATATTTCTTCGTATTATACTATCTAAAGTTCTATCATTTCCTATAATAGATATTTTACCAATATACTTTTTTTCTGCTTCATTAATATTAAAAACTACTGTTATTTTATTTATACCTTCTATTCTTTCCACTTCTGGACTAATTTCAGTAAATGGAAAACCTTGCTTATTAACTAATTCAGTAATAATTTTAACAGATTTTTCTATTTTTCCAGCACTATAAACATCACCTTCTTCAATAGTTAATTCTTTAATAATTATATTAGTATTAATTTGATTATTATTTGTTACTATTTTAATTTCAGCATAATCATATTTAATTCCTTCATTAATAACAAAAATTATATTAAAGCCCTCTTTATTTCTGTCCAATTGTGCAACTGCAGATTTAATCTCTACGTCAGCATAACCATGATCTTTATAATATTGTCTAATAAGACTTTCATCTACTACCAATTGTTGAGGATCATATCGATCGTTTGAACTTAAAATTGAATACCAACGTGTTTGTCTAGTACTTATAATGTCTCTCAAGCGTCTATCAGAAAAATTTTTATTACCATTAAAAGTAATAGAGTTTATTACTGTTTTTTCACCTTCAAAAATTTCAAAAACAATATCGATTCTATTTTTAGGAAGACTGATAATTTTAGGACTAACTATTGAGGAAAAACTTCCCTCTGCTCTATATAAATTTAAGATTCTTTCTACATCATCTTGTATTTTAGTTCTTGTAAATAAACTTCTAGATTTTATTGAAATTTCAGATTCTAACACATCATCTTCTATCTCATCATTTCCTTCAAAAACTACACGATTAACTATTGGATTTTCTACAACTTTTATTAATAATACAGATTCATTCTTAACAATTTTAACATCTGAAAAAAAACCAGTAGAAAATAAACTTTTTAGGGTCTTATTTAAAATATCAGAATTAAATGAGTCACCTATAGAAAGGTTAATATAAGAATTAATAGTTTCAATTTCTACTCTTTGATTCCCCTCTATTAAAATTTTAGAAATAACATCATCTTGGTTTTGAGCATTAACAAGACTTATATTTAATAAAAACACAACAATTAGTAATATAATTATTTTAAGACTCTCTATAACTTTCATATTTTTTCTTTCTAATAAATAACTATATAATTTATTATACTAATTTAGTTGTTTAATTAAATCATTATAATTAACTAATACCATAAGAGCTAAAAGTACAAACAACCCAATACCATAATAATACTTTAAAACTATATCATTAATTTCGGTCTTAGTAACTGCCTGAACACCATATAATAATAAATGTCCACCATCTAGTAAAGGGATAGGAAAAAGATTTATTAAGCCTAAATTTATCGAGATTATTGCCATTATAAATAAATAAGATTCTAATCCTTTTTCCGCTGCATTAGATGCAACTGAAGCAATCATTATAGGGCCACCTAGTTCTGAAGCACTTCTTTTACCTGTGATTATTTGCGTAATTCCCTCAAAAGTTTTTAATGTAAACAAATAAGTATCTTTAAGAGATTTAATAATAGACTTTTTTACACCAATACTC
>Ga0209402_10005073_pt1 | contig 11852 bp, 6 predicted proteins | sample ArcticOcean_MG_C_3_FD_187437 | JGI IMG/M metagenome (GOLD analysis project Ga0209402, IMG submission 187437) | Marine microbial communities from western Arctic Ocean - ArcticOcean_MG_CB8_126 (SPAdes) (version 2) | ecosystem: Environmental > Aquatic > Marine > Oceanic | place: Arctic Ocean... | reverse complement strand
CTTTAGGACAAGATGAATTCTTTCAACCGGAATCATCAATAGGTGGATATGGTGAACTGCATTGGAATAAAGCCAATGATGTGGATGGAAACCAAACCAAAAATACCATGGATTTCCACCGCTTCATTATCTACTACGGTTATAATTGGACTGATAAATGGTCATTTAAATCTGAAGTGGAATTAGAGCATAACTTTGTTGCCGATGGCGAGGGTGAACTTGAACTTGAACAGGCTTTTGTGAACTATCATGCCGGAAACTGGGGATTTCAGGGTGGTGTTATTCTGCCAACAGCAGGACTATTAAATGAATACCACGAACCACCATTATTTCTCTCCGTTGAACGACCAAACTACAGTAAATACATCATCCCCACCACTTGGTTTGGGAATGGAGTTGCCTTCTATGGTAACCATTCAGGATTCAACTTTAGATTGGCTCTTTTAGAAGATCTTAAAGGCGACGGCATTGCAAAAGATGGACATATTAGAGGAGGACGAGGTAAAGGATTTAAAACTACAGGGGAGAGTCTGACAAAGAATTTCAGTGCCTCTTATACAGGAATAAATGGCCTTCGGGTGGGGGGATCTTTCACCATGAATGATGCGCCAACTTCTGCTATAAATGCTGAGACTATTCATACTTGGGAATATACTCAAACAGACGGAACTGATACTGATGATGATTGGGACTGGGCTGACAAAGTGAAGGAAATTGAAGGAAAAGATGCTGGATCAATTGGTGTATCTCTTTTTGAATTTAATACTAAGTATGATGCCAATAAAATTTTTGCAGTGTTTGAGTATGGCAAATCTGATTTCAAGGGAAATAATATAAATGACTTTACTGACTTCAGTTCCAGCGGCTACTATTTAGATTTGGGCTATAATATTGGCGGCATGATCAATTGCAATAAACTCATTCCCTGGCTACGGATTTCTAACGTTTCTAAGAATGATGATATGACATCAAAACAAACGGACTATCTCCGTTTTGGTTTAACCTGGTGGCCCATTAATGATGTGGCTTTCAAAACGGACTTTGCCAATGTTACCACCGATGGTACTACCACTACTGAATTTAATGTAGGGATAGGTTATAATTTTTAATCTGAAAATTGCCCACGAAAAACACGAAATCAATACAACTAGTGAAAGAGAATAATAACAAATGGAAAACTTTAACCCTAAACATTTAGGGTCTTTCGTGCTTTTCGTGGGCAGATAAATTAATGAGACTATATTCTCCAATAAATTATTGAATTTGAAGTCTTTTATTCTTATTCTAATTTCAACAATTCTATTTGGGGGCAGTCCAATTCGTGATGCCACTGAAAAATATATTAATTCCCAATTTGAAGATAGCATTTCAATAAATATGCACAACTTAATATTAGATTCCGAATTAAAAGCATTGGTGCAAAATAGAGTAAAACAGAGGTTTTATAGAGATGAATTGTATTATTGGGCCATCACCCAAGAGGACTCAACCATTGCCTACGCCTTAATGGATAATGTATTGGGGAAATCAATGCCCATTACTTTTCTGGTAATTCTAAATAATGAGGGCAGTATTTTGGCTACAAAAGTAATAAAATACCGAGAGGCTTATGGCGGCGAAGTGGGCCATAAAAACTGGTTAGCTCAGTTTGCTCATTTCAGTGATAGCTCTGATTTTAAGGTGGGACAAAATATTGACGGTATTTCAGGAGCAACTATTTCTGTGAACTCCCTTACAAAAGGTATTCAAAAAATGGCTATTCTGTTTCCCTTAATTAAAGATAAATTAAATTAATGGATAATATTCTAAAGATCAAACTTTATCAATTACCAAAAGGTATAAAACTTTTACTTTTATTAACAGTTCTAAATCTCATGGTTGGAGTTGGGGTTGGATTATACTATGTTGCCAATACCACCCACCTTTCTCTAGAAGGTACATCCGAACAATTTAGAGGTTCAATATTAGAAGATGAATTTGATATCCCTGAAAAATTCCCCAAACCAATAGCTGAACTGCTCACCACCACCCACAACCATATAATTTCAATGACCTTCATATTTTTTATTATGGGAGGGATATTTTATTTAAACTCTATCATAACAGGATTTTGGAAAACCTTTTTTATAGCTGAACCCTTCTTTTCTATTCTTGCCACCTTTGGGGGAATCTGGCTCATCCGCTTTATTCATCCTTCCTTTGCCTATTTAGTGATGGTATCCGGCGTACTCATGTATTTGAGTTTTTTCTTAATGGCTGGAACCATCATTTATGAACTATCCATTAAAAAGTAATTTTTCCCTTTGTAGCACAAAACTACCATCTTGAGGGGTATTGTTTTAAAACTCTCTAAAGTGCTAAATTTGCCCTATGTCATCCCTCAAACGCAGACTGGCTGCCATTGTTTTCACCGATATTGTAGGGTTTACCGACTTATCCTCCAAGGATGAAGAGGGTGCCTACAAGCTTGTTGTAAAGCAGCGTGAAATCCTCAAACCTATTGTTGAAAAACATGAAGGAGAATGGCTAAAAGAAGAGGGCGATGGATTGCTCCTGAGTTTCCCTAGCAGTAAGGAAGCGGTTAACTGCTCAATTCAGATACAGACTGCTGTAAAGAATATTGATGATTTAAATCTGCGCATCGGTATTCACCAGGGGGACATCATCATTGAAAACAAAGATGTTTTTGGGGATGATGTGAATATTGCCTCACGTATTGAACCCTTTGCCGCCGCAGGCGGTATTGCCGTCAGCCAGAAAATTCAGCAAGATCTCTCCAGTAACCCCGAATTCAAATTCAAGTTTATTGCTACTCCTAAACTCAAAGGAGTTCAGCAAGAAATCTCTGTCTATTGTATTATTTCACATGGATTGCCCGAATCAAAAAAATCTGATATTCAGGCGAAGGTGGAACCTCAAAAAAAGTATTATAAAGAAATACTCATTAGCACCCTTTTTGGTATTATCCTTTTCAGTTATATCCCTCAGTTTTTTCAGTCAGGTGATTTTAACTTTTTTCAGTCGTCCTTTTCTCGATCAGCCAATTTAAAAAACCCTGTTACGGGTGAATTGCAATCCACCAAACATAGTGAGGATGTTCTAATTGAACTTCTAATGGCAGATTCGCTCTTATTAGAAAATACACTTTTAGAAAACCTTGAAGTCATTACCACTGCAGACATCCTCATAAATGAGGATAGCCTTCAGGGAGATTTTTATTCTCTCAGGGGTATGGCATATTTTCAGAGGGCAAAATTAATGAATGGTTCTCCTGAAATGATGTTTAAATCAAAAGAGGATTTAACTCAGGCAGTTGCCTCATTAAATATTAATGTCAATTATATTGCCCGGGCATATATGACACTCAGCGATATATATTTAAGCAAGAATGAACTTCAAAAAGCAGATAAGGCCATTAAAAAAGCCCTCCGGGCAAATAAGAGAATTGAAGGCATTCGTGATAGACTTAGAAATATTAACAGAATAAAATTACACTAATTGGAGAACTGCTAATGAAACGACAAAACACAATTTTATTATTTATACTATTTTCCTTTTTACCATTACCATTCTTAATTGGAATTTTTGAGAATTCACCCGGTGGTTTTAGTGCCATATGGGATGCTATTAGCTTTATAATTGTTTATATATCAGCAATTCTTATGTTTTTAATGACATTCATTGGAACCAAAAAAAGCACTAAACCCTTTTTCATTTACAAATTAATATGGCTGCAGGAAATGTTTATAATATCAGGACTATCTGGTACAATTATAGGTTTTGTTTTGACATTATATTCAATGGGGATAGAATTGCCTTCAGGTGTTGACCCAATCGCAGTACTTATATCTAATTTGGCAATTTCCATGATTACCATTGTCTATGGCTTTATGGGGGCAGTCACTGTATATCTAATTCAAAAGTATCATGAAATGAAAATAGACAAAAAAGATGAAAATATAGTGGAAAAGCCAAAAGAAGGATTTATCTTTCCCTCATTAATATATTTTCTAATTATGAATGCATTATTGGCTTTAGCAATTTTCATAGGAAGTGAAGGTGTTGGAGGAATAGAAGCATTTGGAATGTCTGGGAACCTAATTTATATTGTGACTATTTTGATTATATTTATTTTATTCTATAGGGGAAATTCATTTATCAATCTAATAAAAAATCTATTTTGGTATATACCTGATACAGAGAAAAATATAATTTATAATTTAAAATATATCCGTGATATGAAAAAAATTGTGGCTATGATTATTTGCATTTCTTTATTATGCGCACCTATTGTAATGCTAGCATCTTTAGGTTTACCACCAGATGAAACTGCTAATTTAGGTTGGGGAATAATGATATTACCTTTTATTGGGTTAAAAAATGGGGGTTTGCAATTCATGTGGATACTTAATTTTATATTTTTACTAAATATTATTGAAGGCCGGGAAGTCAGCAAGCTTTATTTTGAAACAGGCGAGGTCAGCGCAGGTGATAGATTTTATTCAATAAAATATATTTTAGCGCCATCTTTTTTACTTTTTTTCACATTTTCTTTTGGCATAATGATCTCATTCATACTTTAATATAATAATCCCTCAAGATAAAACGACCCATACTGTTGAAGTTACAAAAAACAATCGAATTTCCTATATAGAATAAACACAAAACAGAGTAAACTTTCCCTTTAGTTAATATCCTATTTTCATACATAATAATTAGTAATGGCAGAGATCAAAACATCTGAAAAAGAACTGAGCACGGTTTATAGTCCTTCCCAGGTAGAGGGAAAGTGGTACCCCATTTGGGAACAATCGGGCGCCTATAAACCTGCCAAAAATGGAAAAGATAGCTTTACCCTTATGATCCCTCCGCCAAACGTTACTGGTATTCTGCATATGGGGCATGTACTCAATAATACCATTCAAGATGTACTGGTACGCCGGTCACGCATGTTAGGGAAATCCACTCTTTGGTTACCGGGAATGGACCATGCCTCCATTGCCACCGAAGCAAAGGTTACCAAAATGCTCAAAGAAGAGGGCATTAATAAACGAGAGATTGGCAGAGAAGAATTTCTAAATCATGCCTGGGAGTGGAAAGAAAAGTACGGCGGTATTATTTTCCAGCAGCTAAAAAAACTGGGCGCCTCCTGTGATTGGGACCGTGAAAAATTCACCATGGATGAGGACTATTCCAAAGCAGTGTTAAAGGTCTTTGTTGATTTATATAATGACGGCTTGATTTACCGTGGTGAACGCATTATCAACTGGGATCCACAAGGACAAACAGCCCTCTCTGAAGAAGAGGTTATTCACAAAGATACTAAAGGACATCTCTGGCATTTTCGTTATCCACTCAGTGATGGAAGCGGTCATTTAGTGGTGGCTACAACTCGCCCTGAAACAATGCTAGGGGATACAGGTGTTGCGGTAAACCCTAAAGATGATCGCTATACAAATTTGGTTGGAAAGACGGTTCTCCTCCCCATTGTAAATCGAGAAATTCCCATTTTTTCAGATGATTATGTAGATATGGACTTCGGTACGGGCTGTGTAAAAGTTACTCCGGCACACGACCCTAATGATTTTGATATGGGTGAGCGAAACAATCTGGATATTATCAACATTTTTCACCCCGATGCATCATTAAATGAAAATACTCCCAAAGAGTATCAGGGATTGGATCGCTATGAAGCCCGAAAAAAAATACTGGCTGAATTAGACAAATTAGGCTTCTTGGAAAAAACAGAAGATTATGAACATTCCGTGGGGCATTCAGAACGAACAGATGCGGTTATAGAACCCTATTTATCAAAACAGTGGTTTGTAAAAATGCAGCCTTTGGCAGAACCGGCTCTTGAAGTGGTAAAAGAGGGCAAGGTAAAAATTTACCCTGAACGCTGGGTGAAAACTTATAATCACTGGCTGGAAAATATTAAGGATTGGTGTATTTCTCGGCAATTGTGGTGGGGACATCGCATCCCCGTTTGGTATAAAGGAGATGAAATATATTGCGGTTTAATAAAGCCTGAAGAAGATGGATGGGTTCAGGATCCGGATGTATTGGATACTTGGTTTAGTTCATGGCTTTGGCCATTTGCAACACTGGGGTGGCCGGAAGAAACAGAGGATATGAAAAAATTCTACCCCACACAAGATTTGGTTACTGGACCCGATATTATTTTTTTCTGGGTGGCACGTATGATAATGGCAGGCTTGTATTTTTGTAAAGAAATTCCCTTTTCAAATGTATATTTTACGGGCATTATTCGAGATGAGCAGGGTCGAAAAATGAGCAAATCATTGGGTAATTCTCCTGATCCCCTGGACTTATTTGAAAAGTACGGCGCCGATGCGGTGAGGGTATCCATTCTTATGATTGCCCCTCAGGGATTAGACATTCTTTTCAATGAAGAACGGCTGGAACAAGGCAGAAATTTTATGAATAAACTCTGGAATTCAGCCCGGTTTATTCGAATGAATCTGGATGAAGGTCCGCTAGAAAATCTCTCTAATCTCGATGATGAAAAACTTGATTCTACCGATCGCTGGATACTTTCCCGATTAAATAATGTAATTGAGGAAATAGATAAAGCCTATTCAGAATATAAATTAAATGAAGCCATTAAAAAAGTGTATGATTTCACCCGGGCCGATTTCTGCGACTGGTATATTGAATTTGCAAAAACACGATTTTATGGCGAAGATGGGGAAGACAAAAAAACAGCGCAAATAGTTTCCGTGCATGTGATGCGAATTATCTTGAAACTCCTTCATCCTTACGCTCCATTTATTACGGAAGAACTATGGGCATCATTCAAAAATCCAGATGAAAATTTATTAATTTCAGAATCTTGGTCTGAATCTGAATCCAAGCGAATTAATACGGATATTGAACAGGAAATTCAAATTCTTATGGATGTCATTTCTGCCATAAGAAATATCCGCGCCAGCTTGAATGTTTCGCCAGCGAAGGAAGCTGACCTTTCAATTAGAGGCAATGAAAATATGTGTGATTCTTTATGCAAAAATGAAAATTATCTCCAAAGGTTGGCAAAGCTGAATGATATTCGATTTGGAGAAAATATTGCAAAGCCACCTCAATCTGCCACAGCTGTAGTGAAGGGGCTAGAGATTTTTGTACCCCTTGCCGGATTGATTGATATTAATAAGGAAGTTGAGCGTTTAGAAAAACAAATCCAAGATATGGAAGGTCGTCTGAATGCTGTGAGCAGGAAATTGGACAATCAAAATTTTGTTGAGCGCGCGCCAGAGGATGTTATTACCCATGAACGCAATAAAATGCAGAATTATCAAGCTGATCTTTCAAAGCTACTACAGAACCTTGAATCTTTACGATGTTAAATTTTATTTATGGACTTGCTTCGAATGGGTGAGTTTAGGTCTTTTTTATATTGGACTCTTAATTTCCCCAATTAAAAGCTGATGCCTACAGCAACCACATATTACCAAACCAACCTTACTACCAATATTACTTACCTGAAAGGGGTTGGTCCACAAAGGGGGGGTGCCCTTAAAAGATATGGCATTGAAAATGTGGGACAGCTTCTCCATCATTTTCCAAGACGCTATTTAGACCGCACCAATATCAAAAATATACGTGAAGTAAAAATAGGAGAGGAGGCGGTTATCATCGGAAAGATTGCATCTTTTGGCATGCAGCAGGCACGGCGGCGGCGCTTCTTTCAAATGACCTTAAATGACCCCACGGGATACCTCACCTGTGTCTGGTTTAACAGTATTTCATGGATTGTAGATAAATTTCAGGAAGGTGATTCCATTGCCGTATTTGGTAAAATAGAATTCAGGAAGGGCTTTCAAATTACTCACCCTGAATTTGATATTCTGGAAGAAGGGGAAGATCCTGTAAACACGGGGAAAATATTGGCACAATATCCATCCACTTCCGCATTAAAAGCTGTGGGCTTGGAAGAACGTGGATTTAGAAAAATTATTAATGTGGCATTGGAATTGGTTGGAGATGAAATTGAGGATTATTTTACCCCCGAATTTCGGGATGAAGAAAAAATATTATCTTTGCATAATGCATTAGAACAAATTCATCAACCGGAAGATAAACCGAGTTTAAAAAATGCTGTTCGCCGTCTCAAATATGATGAGCATTTTTATCTTCAACTGCTAATGGCACTTAAAAGACAAGCTAAGGAAGAAAATTCAGGTCGGGTGTTTTCTCAGCGGGGTAAATATGAAAAGGATATTTTTAAAAACTTAGAATTCACCTTAACCACTGCACAAATTAATGTACTCAAAGAAATTCGCAGCGATTTGGCCAGAAGAAGTCCAATGAATCGTCTCATTCAGGGCGATGTGGGATCGGGGAAAACTATTGTGGCAGTACTGGCAGCGGCCATCGTTATAAGCCACGGATCGCAAGTAGCAGTAATGGCTCCCACAGAAATTTTGGCAGAGCAGCATTATTCCAGTTTTTTACAATTTTGTAAACCAGCCAATATTAAAATTGCCCTGCTCATTGGAAATCAGAAAAAAGCTGAAAAGGACAAAGTGTATTCACAATTAGAATCGGGCGAAATTCAGTTGGTGGTTGGAACCCATGCACTCATTCAGGAAGGGGTCACTTTCCAGGATTTAGGAATGATAATTGTAGATGAGCAGCATCGGTTTGGGGTGGAACAACGCAAAGCTCTCATTGATAAAGGCTATTCTCCAGAAGTTTTGGCTCTCACAGCAACACCCATCCCGCGGACTTTGGCATTTACTATCCACGGTGATATGCATATTTCTATAATTGATGAACTACCTAAAAACCGTCTGCCCATTATTACAAAAGTTGTGGAACCAGCGCAAATGGATCAAGTTTATGAATTTATGAAAAAGGAAATGGATGCTGGTCATCAATGCTTTGTTATTTATCCCATTATTGAAGAATCTGAAAAAATGGACTGGAAAGCATCCGACACAGGATTTAAAATCCTAAGTGAAAAGGTGTTTGCAGATTATAAAATAGGCTATATTCATGGGAAAATGAAAAAGAAAACCCGTGATGAGCAGATGGCTGCTATGGCAAATAATGAAGTTCAATGCCTTGTTGCAACTACAGTTGTAGAAGTGGGAATTGATATCCCCAATGCATCCGTGATGGTAATTGAAAATGCCGATAGGTTTGGACTTACGCAACTGCATCAGTTACGAGGTCGAATTGGAAGAGGCAGTTCTCAATCGTATTGCGTGTTGGTAAAAAATAGTAAATCGCCTGAAGCAGAACATCGCTTAAAAGTCATGGAATCTACAAGCAATGGTTTTAAGATATCCGATGAAGACCTTAAATTGAGAGGTCCGGGAGAGTTCTTCGGAACGCGACAACATGGATATATTAAATCAAAAATTGCTAACTTTGTAGAAGATGGTCCTATCATTAGACAAACCCGAAAACGTGCGTTCGAAATGGTTGAATATGACCCCAAGTTAAAACTTGAAAAACATAAGAATATCAGAAAACAATTTAAAGAAAACTATCGGCACATGCTGGAGTTTGTAAATATCAGTTAATTAATAAAGGGTAAAATGAAAAATCTTAACAAAATTCTAGCAGCCCTCGTATTTGTATTCTCACTTATAGTGTACATCATGACAATGGCCCCAACTACATCCTTCTGGGATTGCGGTGAATTTATTGCCACCTCCGTAATTATGGGTGTTCCCCATCCTCCGGGAACTCCCTTCTTTCTATTACTGGGAAATTTCTTCTCTCAGCTTCCAACTTTTGCCGATACGGGTGCTCGTGTTAATCTAATATCTCCTATTTTCAGCGCTTTTGCCGTTATGTTCTTGTATCTTATTATTGTCCAACTTATTGAAGAATGGCGCGGTGAGTCAAAATCTTGGACTGACTTCCTCATCACTTATGGCAGTGCTATTATTGGAGCACTTACTTTTGCCTTTACTGACTCCCATTGGTTTAATGCCGTAGAAGCGGAAGTATATTCCATTTCCACTTTTTTTACCAGCATCGTAGTTTGGTTAATATTAAAATGGAGTACCAATTCAGGCCACCCCGGTAATGTCCGATATGTTCTCATTATCGCCTATATGTTTGGACTTGCAATTGGCATTCACCTTCTAAACCTTTTGGCTCTACCTTTTATTGCTCTCATAGTATATTTTAATAAATATGAATTTAAGGTAAGCACCTTTATAGCAACTATGGGAATTACCCTTTTTACTTTTATGGTGATTTACTTGGGAATTATAAAGGGTATCCCCAATTTAGCCAATAGTTATGGATTGAATTTCCCCATTATTATAGTTCTGCTTATTTTTGCAGCAACTGCCTATGCTGTCTGGAAAAAACAAAACCAACTTTCCACTATTCTTGCCTGTCTTGTTCTTATTCTGATTGGATTTTCAACCTATACTACCATTTTTATCAGAGCATCGCAGCACCCCAATATCAACGAAAACAATCCCGATACAATAAAAGGTGCGCTGGCATATATGAATAGAGATCAGTATGGCGACTGGGAAATTTTGAATCCTGCTTTTACTATGGGAAGAGCTGAATGTTCTTACTCCAATCGTTGGACTACTAATAAAAGTAATCCCACCACCAGTGAAGAATTGAATTTCCTCTGGAATTATCAAATTAAGGAAATGTACCTCCGCTATTTTGCCTGGCAATTCGTTGGGAAAGAAAGTCATGAAGAACGAAGTTGGGATTTAGTTACTCTCAAAGGAGATGTCATTAAAAAATTACGCGGTGTGGATTGGGGTAGATATGGTTTACCTTTTCCTCTGCTATTTGGCATAATCGGTATGATTTTTCATTTCAGCCGGGATTGGAAACGAGCCTTGGCAGTGCTTTCATTATTCTTGGCTACCGGTCTTATGATTATTTTGTATTTGAACCAGTATGATCCCCAACCTCGAGAGCGAGATTACTCCTATGTAGGCAGTTTCTTCACTTTTTCTATTTGGATAGGTATGGGGGTTGCTGCCCTTCAGGAAAAAATAAAAGAATGGCTGGAAGGGGTCGAAATTGCAGGATTTATATCTATCGGTTTAACGGGAATTATTTTTGTTCTCATGCCAATTACCATGTTGACTACCGATTTTAAAGAACATAACCGTGATGGAAATTATGTGGCTTGGGATTACGCTTATAATATGCTGAATTCCTGCGAGCCCAATGGCATTATTTTTACAAATGGTGATAATGATACCTTCCCACTCTGGTATATTCAGGAAGTAGAGGGAGTCCGCACAGACGTTAGGGTAGTGAACCTTAGTTTGCTAAATACCCCCTGGTATATTGAACAGTTGAAAAATAAAGAACCCAAAATAAATCTTAACCTCAAGGATGAAAATATTGCTAAACTGGACCCTGTTTTTGGTACGGCGTATGCTCTTAATAAATGGACAACCGTATGGCCAGAGTTAAAAGCACAATATAATCAATATACTAAAGCACAATATGGGACTAGCTATTCGGTTTCAAATTTTGGTATTCTGAGTAAATGGGGACCGGTTGACGCCCAAATTAAAGATGGTGAAAATCAGATTGGTTGGCAAATTCGCCCCAAGTTAAGTAATTATTTGAGGGTACAAGATATTATGGTTCTTCAAATTATTGAGGATGCCATAAAAGACCGTCCCATTTATTTTGCAGTTACAGTAGCACCAAATAATAGAATGGGATTAGATAATTATCTGGAGATGGAGGGGTTGGTATATCGAGTCACATTTGAGAAATCCCCTAAAAGTACATCCATGCCTAGGCTGAATTATGGCCGCATGGTTCAGAATATCACCGAGGCTCCCGATTCGTCACAAAAAATTATCAACCCTGATGATTAT
>Ga0209402_10005070_pt1 | contig 11855 bp, 9 predicted proteins | sample ArcticOcean_MG_C_3_FD_187437 | JGI IMG/M metagenome (GOLD analysis project Ga0209402, IMG submission 187437) | Marine microbial communities from western Arctic Ocean - ArcticOcean_MG_CB8_126 (SPAdes) (version 2) | ecosystem: Environmental > Aquatic > Marine > Oceanic | place: Arctic Ocean... | reverse complement strand
TCAAAACCACCCAGCACAATTGAATTAGAATAATGAGTAAAAAAAACAATCTTATAAGCGAACTTAATCCAAACCTTGTAATATTGAGAGATAATAAGGCCAAATGGTACTTGCCCGAAACTAGAAGAGATGGATATAGAAATTTACATAAAATAAATAGATATGGTCTTTTGTTTAGATCTGATTTAGTTCTGAAACTAACTACAAATATTAATAAAGATATTGAAAAAAGGACTTCAGTTAAAAAAATAACTAATCACAAATATTTTTGTTCTTTGTTAGTTGGAAAAAATCAAGAAATTTTATATGAAAAATATGCTAATGATTTTCCAAAATCACAACCACAAACAATAATGTCAATTACAAAAATGTTTATTAATTTATTTATTGGAGAACTTTTAGAAAAGAAAATGATAGATTTAAGTAAAAATATATCTCACTATCTTCCTGATATTGGAACTGGCTATGCTTCTGCTAAGATTCAAGATGTTTTAAACATGAATATAGATAATTCTTACTCAGAAGATTATACCGATCCATACACATCATCATATTTACATGAGTCAGTAATCGGATGGAGACTTCCAAAAAATTTAGAAGATATAGAAATTCAAGAAAGATATCTAAATAAAATCGAAGCTAAAAAAGACAAAGATCTTTTTAATAATTCAGAATTTTCTCATTATAAATCTGCTAACACAGATGTTTTAGGAATTTTAGTTGAGAAAATTAGCGGAAAGCCATTAAGAGATTGGCTATTGTCTGTGGTAGAGGCAGCAGGATTCGAAGATGCACTTTATATGGGAACAGACAGAAATTATACTCCATGGATTGCTGGAGGCGGATGTTTAGTTTCTAGAGATTTTTTAAGATACGGGTTATTATTTTCTAGAAAAGGACAAGGGGTAGAAAATAGAAAAGTTGGTTCAGCTTCATTTATAGATCAGACATTAAAAAATAAGGGCACAAAGTATATGGAATTAAAAAAAGATAAATTTTTATACTATTCAAATTCCACAATGAAATCTGGTGATTGGATTGGTCACTCAGGACTAGGAGGGCAATTTTTAGCTGTAAATTTAAAAACTGGAATTGTTGCTGCTTATTTTTCTGTAATTGATACCCCTACGGGAACCGATGAAAAATATAAAGCAGATATGATTAATATGCTTGATGAAATAGTATCTGAAAATTATTAAATTAAACAAATATGCTACAAAAAATAAAAAATATAATTAATAAAAAAAATAAATCAAAAATTATTTGCTTAACTGCGTACTCTAAAAATATTGCATCAATAATAGACAATCATTGTGACATAGTGCTAGTAGGAGATTCTTTAGGCTCTGTTCTATATAATTTTAAATCAACTAGAGACGTTACTTTAGACATGATGATTGAGCATTCAAAAAGTGTGAAGATGGGTATTAAGAAAAGTTTGATGGTCGTTGATATGCCACACAATACTTATAGAAATAGCGTGGAAGCTTTAAAAAATGCAAAAAAAATTATTTTACAAACAAAGTGTGATGCTCTTAAATTGGAAGGAGGCAATAAAATTATCAATATAGTTAAGCATTTAGTAAAAAACAAAATTCAAGTACAAGGTCATCTTGGTGTATTACCTCAATCGGAAAAAGGTAAATTTAGATTCAAAGGAAAAAAATTAGCTGAAAGAATAAAAATTTTAAAAGATGCAAAACTTTTAGAAAAAGCTGGTGTATTTTCAATCGTACTGGAATGTGTAGAAACTTCATTAGCAAAAAAAATAACTAACGAACTTAATATACCAACTATAGGTATTGGTGCATCCTCATATTGCGATGGTCAAGTTTTAGTCACTGATGATTTGATTGGGTTTAATCCAATAAATGTAAGGTTTGTAAAGAAATATGCAAATATTTCAAAGCATATTAATAGTGCTATAATAAAATTTAAAAATGATGTTAAAAAAAGAAAATTTCCTAAGAAAAAACATAGTTATTAAAATATGAATTTTAGCAAAGAAGAGTACAAAGCTCGATTAAAAAAAGTTCAAAGCTCAATGCAAGAAAAGGGTATTGAATTACTAATTTCTCAAGATACCTCGAATATGAATTATTTAACAGGCTATGATGCATGGTCTTTTTATTATGCACAGTGTGTTATAGTTCATGTGAATGCTGATGAACCAATTTGTTGGATTAGAGCTCAAGATGCTGGTGGCGCTTATATAAAAACATATTTAAAAGACGAAAATATTATTCAATATCAAGAAAAATATATTCATGCATGGCCATCTCATCCCTACGATAATCTAATAGAAATCATTAAAGAAAAAAAATGGGATAATCTTACTGTTGGTCTTGAAATGGATAGTCATTATTTCACTGCATATTGTTATGAAAAAATTAAACAAGGTTTGCCAAATGTTAAATTAAAGGACTGTGAAAGATTAGTAAATTGGGTGAGATTAGTTAAATCCAATGAAGAAATTAAATTAATGAAGTCAGCTGCTTTAATTTCAAAAAAAGGAATGAAGACAGCAATGGAAATAATTAATCCAGGTGTTAGGCAGTGTGATGCTGTAGCAGAAATTCAAAAAACTTTATTTATGGGTACGCCTGAGTTTGGAGGAGAATATGCTAGCATTGCAACTTTGTTGCCAACAGGAAAGGGTACATCAGCATCTCACTTAACAGCAACAGACGATAAATTTGTAATAGGGGAGGCAACTATCATTGAACTTTCTGGAGTTTATAAGAGATATCATGCACCAATGGCCAGAACTGTTTTATTGGGAAAAGCAGAACAAAAAAAGATAGATGCTATGAAAGCCACTAATGAAGCTTTAAATGCTGGAATTTTAGCAACCAAACCTGGAAATACTGCTAATGATGTTGCTCAAAAGTTTTGGGAGGTATTAGATAAACATAATATAAAAAAAGAATCTAGAACTGGTTACTCAATTGGAATTGGTTACCCTCCTGATTGGGGTGAACATACTTTAAATATATCAAAAGGTGATAAAACAATTTTACAACCTAATGTTTGTTTTCATATGATTGCAGTAATGCAATTTGGTGATTGGGGTGTCGAAGCATCGGAATCTATTAGAGTAACTGAAAATGGATCTGAGTTATTCTGTAATTTTTCAAGAGATTTGCATATAAAATAAAAAAACTTGATAAATAAGCCCACAAATGTTTTAAATCTCCAGGAAAAAATATGGTAAAAAATAATGAATTCGTAAAATTTGATAATGTTGACAAAAGCTATGATGGAAAAGTTTTAGTTGTTAAAGGTTTAAAATTAGATATCGCTGAAGGTGAATTTGTAACAATGTTAGGGCCCTCTGGATCGGGTAAGACAACTTGTTTAATGATGTTAGCAGGGTTTGAAACTCCAACTAATGGTGAAATTTATTTAGACGGTAATGCAATTTCAAATATTCCACCTCATAAAAGAGGAATTGGAATGGTTTTTCAAAACTATGCTTTGTTCCCTCATATGACCGTATATGAAAATTTAGCATTTCCATTGAGAGTAAGAAAAATTCCAAAAGATGAAGCTGATAAAAAAATTGATAAAGCATTATCAATGGTGTCTCTACAAGGCTTTGAAGCAAGAATGCCAATGCAATTATCTGGAGGACAACAACAAAGAGTAGCTGTCGCAAGATCATTAGTATTTGATCCACAAGTTGTATTGATGGATGAGCCACTTGGAGCTTTAGATAAAAATTTAAGAGAAAATATGCAATACGAGATTAAACATATTCATGAGAGCATTGGTGTAACAGTTGTGTATGTTACCCACGACCAAACTGAAGCACTGACAATGTCAAGTCGTATTGCAGTATTCAATGATGGTAAAGTTCAGCAACTTTCGAGTCCTGACGAACTATACGAAAGACCTGTTAATTCGTTTGTAGCAGAATTTATTGGAGAAAATAATACATTTGAGGGAACAGTTAGTGATATTACAGGTGATACTTGTAAAGTTAAATTAACTAATGGAACTGAAATTTTAGCAAATCCAATTTCTGTTAAAGCTAAAGGAGAAAAAACAACTGTATCATTAAGACCAGAACGAGCTTTGATTAATCCAAAAGACAAAATGGATAATAATCATAAAGGTAAGATTGAAGAAGTTATTTACCACGGAGACCATACAAGAGTTAGAATTAATTTATTAGGTAATGATCAATTTATTTTAAAGATTCCAAATAGCACATCTAATTTAGATATCAAATTGGGAAATGATATTAATGTTGGTTGGAACAGTAAAGATAGTAGAGCTCTAGACTCAAAATAGTGAATTAAAATCACATAAATAAAAGAAAATTTTAATAAATCAGCTGTTGACTCATCTATGTGATCTTGTTTTACTTCTTTTTTTAAAAAATAACGTTTAAACGGAGGATAAATGAGAAAATTAAGTAAATTATTACTTGCTCTTTCTTTTGTACTTTCTATCACAACTTCAGCATTCGCAGTTACTATAGCGTCTTGGGGTGGTGCTTACACAGAAAGTCAAAAATTAGGGTACGGCGATCCTACTGCTGCAAAATTAGGGATACCTGTTAATTGGGTAGACTACACAGGTGGATTATCTGAGATTAAAGCACAAAAAGAAGCTGGCGCAATTACGTGGGATATTATCGACGTATATGCAAAAGACACTATCATTGGTTGTGACGAAGGAATTTTTGTTGAATTTGATTTTGACAAAGACTTTGCTCCTGCTCCAGATGGAACAAAAGCTTCTGATGATTTCTTTACTAGCATGCCTTCTAAATGTGCAGTTGGAAACATTCTGTACTCTTGGAACTTTGCTTACAACAATGACACTATAGGGAAGAAAAAACCTAAAACTGCCAAAGACTTTTTTAATACTAAAAAGTTTCCTGGTAAAAGAGCAATCTATAAAGGCGCAATGTCTAGTATAGAACTTGCTACAGTTGGTGCATTAAAAGTTAAGCCAGGTAAAGGTAATGGTAAAGTTTGGGCTGCTCTTGAGAAAGAAGGCGGAGTAGACAAAGCTATTGCTGCGATTAAGAAACTTTGTACTGATCCAAAAGGCGGATGTGTATTCTGGAATGCTGGAGCTCAGCCACCAGAACTATTAGCTAATGGTGAAGTTGTTATGGCTACTGGTTGGAATGGTAGATTCTTTAATGCGCAAATGGAAGGAACTCCACTTGTACAAGTATGGGATGGACAAATTCTAGACTATGAGTATTTTGCAATGGTTAAAGGTGGACCAGGAGATGCTGATGGTAGCGCTTTGAAAGTACTTAGAGAAATGACAAGTACTGAAGGATTAGCAGGAAGTGCTAAGTATATTGCTTACGCTCCTTGGAGAAAATCTTCAATAGCTGTTATGTTAGCTGGAGAGCCTTGGTTTAAAGATGGTAAGACTAACATGGTACCACATATGCCAACAGCACCGGCTAACACTAAAAACTACATGCTTATGAATCCTAATTTTTGGGCTGATAACCAAGATGAAATCGGTGAAAAATGGGAAGCTATGAAAGCTGGTCTATAATTTAGTTTTATAGATTAAGTTTTTATTATATTATAAGGGCGGTTATTTTATAACCGCCCTTTTTTATTATGAGCACAGAACAAATATTATCTTCAGACGGAATACCTTTAGCGATTAGCTTGAAAAAAGCTGAAAGAAGAAACAAAATAAGAGCAGCACTTCTTGTTGCTCCATTATTTTTATTTATTTTATTTGTTTATGTTTTTCCAATTGGTGAAATGTTATTTAGAAGTGTAGATGATCGAATGATTTCAGGAATGCTTCCAAAAACTTTTAAAGCAATGGAGAAATGGGACGCTAAAGACTTACCTGAAGAACCAGTTTATGCAGCACTATATGAAGATTTATCATACTTAAAAGAGACTAAAACTTACGGAAAAATTATAGCAAGATTAAATTATGAGAAATCTGGTTTTAGTAGCTTAATTAAAAAAACAGTTAGAAAAGTAAATAAATTTGAAGAAGGAAACTATAAAGAACAATTTATTAAAGTTCATAAAAGATGGGGTCAAATGGAATATATGGGTGCTCTAAAAAATACAGCTCCCAAATGGACTTTTGCAAAATATTTAAAAGGAGTTGATCTAAAATTTGATCAAGAGAGAGAAATAATTCAAGTCCCAGAAAATAGGAGAATTTACAAAATTTTATGGATGAGGACGCTCAATGTAGCTTTGTGGGTAACAGTTTTTTGTTTTGTATTAGCTTACCCGATTGCACATTTATTAGCTACGCTTCCTATGAAGTATAGTAATTTATTAATGATTTGTGTATTACTACCTTTCTGGACTTCACTACTTGTAAGAACTTCAAGTTGGATGGTTTTACTTCAACAACAAGGACCAATAAACGACTTAATCGTTTGGCTCGGTATTGCTGCAAACGATAATAGGCCTGAATTGATGTATAATGTAATTGGAACTTTTGTTGCAATGACGCAAATCTTATTACCTTTTATGGTGTTACCTCTTTATAGTGTCATGAAAACAATATCTCCAACTTTAATGAGAGCAGGAAAATCATTAGGTGGAACGCCTTTTGTTGCTTTTAGAAAAGTTTACTTTCCATTAACAGTGCCAGGTATTGGTGCTGGATGCTTATTAGTTTTCATTATATCCATTGGTTATTATATTACACCAGCTTTAGTTGGAGGAGCTAGCGGATCTTTAATTAGTAATACAATTGCATATCACATGAAAAGCTCCTTAGATTGGGCTTTTGCATCAGCGTTAGGAGCTATGCTGTTAGTTGGCGTTTTAACTGTTTATTGGATTTACAACAAATTAGTAGGAATAGATAATATTAAATTAGGATAGAACTTTATGTCATTACCAAAATATACACCTTTAAATTATAGACTATGGCATTACACTTATTTAACTATTTGTGGTCTGGTATTTTTCTTTTTAATAGCACCACTTTTTGTAATTTTGCCACTTTCATTTAATGCTGAGCAATATATTCACTTTTCAGCAAAAATGTTAGCACTAGACCCAGAAGGTTTTTCATTAAGATGGTATGAAGATATGATTTGGGGAACCAAAAACCCTTGGGGATTAGCAGCAAAAAATAGTATCATTATTGCTTTCTTTGCAACAATTGGAGCAACTATTCTCGGAACGGTTGCTGCCTTAGGTTTAAGCAGTAGACATATGCCATATAAAGGTGCAGTTATGGCATTATTAATTTCACCAATGATAGTTCCATTAATTATTTCTGGAACTGCAATATTTTTCTTCATGGCAAAAGTAGGACTGGCAGCAACGCATACAGGAATTATTTTGGCGCATATAATTTTAGGTACTCCTTTTGTAGTAATAACGGTTACAGCAACATTAACTGGATTTGATCATAGTGTAACAAGAGCTGCAGCTAGTTTAGGTAGTAATCCTGTAAATACTTTTATGAAAGTAACGTTACCATTAATTTTACCAGGTGTAATTTCTGGGGCTTTATTTGCTTTTGTAACATCATTTGATGAAGTTGTTGTTGTGTTATTTTTAGCAGGACTTGAAAACACAACCATACCTATTCAGATGTGGGTTGGATTAAGAGAGCAGTTAAGCCCAACAATAATGGCTGTAGCAACATGTTTAATTATAATGTCTACTTTAATTTTAGTTACTGCAGAACTTCTTAGAAGAAGATCTGAGAGACTAAGAGGAATTAATCGGTAATTTATTTACTAATTTCAATTTTTTTATTATAAACATCTCTGCAATTTTTAAATCTTATGGAAATTAAAAAAGTAGTAGTTATTGGTTCAGGAACAATGGGAAGTGGTATTGCAGCACATTTATGCAATGCAAATATTCCAGTTACATTACTTGATTTAAAAACAGAAATAAGTGAACAAGCTAGAGATAGAATTCACAAGTCAAAACCACCTCTTTTATTAGATAAATCAAAAATAAGTAATATTAAAGTAGGTAATATTTTAGACAATTTTTCAGAAGTAAAAGAAGCAGATTGGGTAGTAGAGGCAGTTGTTGAAAGAATAGATATTAAACTTGATATCTATGAGAAAATATTTAAAGAAAGAAAAAAGGGAGCAATAGTTTCTTCAAACACATCATCAATACCTATCAAAGTTTTATCACAAAACTTAACAGAAGAAGAAAAAAAAGATTTTTGTATTACTCACTTTTTTAACCCCGTAAGATATATGGACCTTTTAGAGATAGTAAAAAATGAAAATAACGATTTAGAAAAAATAAATGCATTAAAAAAATTTTGTGAAATTGAACTTGGAAAAGGCGCCATTGTTTGTAATGATACTCCAGGATTTTTAGGTAATAGAGTGGGTGTTTATGCAATGCAAATTGCTATGACGGAGGCAATCAAAATGAAGCTATCAGTTGAGGAAGCAGATGCTATCTTTGGAAGACCTATGGGAATTCCAAAGACAGGAATATTTGGTTTGTATGATTTAATTGGAATAGATTTAATGGCAGATGTCCTAAAGAGCTTTATTAAAGAATTGCCAAAAACCGATAACTTTTATGAAGTTGCAAAAGAAATTTCCTTAGTAAAAAAATTGATAGAAACAGGATATACAGGCCGTAAAGGTAAAGGTGGTTTTTATAGAATTAATAAGACTGACGGTAAAAAAGTGATGGAAGCATTGAACCTTGAAACAGGTGAGTATCATGTAAGTAAAAAAATCAATATTAAATCTGAAAAAGTAGATCTTAAAGCCTTAATTGATAGAGATGATAAGTATGGAAAATATGCGTGGTCAGTTATTTCAAAAATTATTAAGTATGCATCATCTTTAGTTCCAGGAATTACAAAAGAATTTAATGATATAGACGAAGCTATGAGACTAGGTTTTAACTGGACGAAAGGTCCATTCGAAATGCTTGAAGAAATTGGTGTGAATAATTTTTTTAATAAAGTTGAAGAATATGAAAATAATGATTTTTTAGAAAATTTAGCAAAATCTAAAAATGAAAAATTTTATGGCGAAAGACAAAAGTACACCGATATTGAAACATTAGGAAAAGTTAAAAGGAAAGCAACAAGTATTGATGGAAATAATTCTGCACAAATTTATAGATTTAAAAATTATAACATTGTTGAATTTACAACAAAAGCCAATGCTCTTGACTACGATTCTATGGATGCTCTAAAGAAAGCTACCGATAAACCTTTAATTATAATTAATGAAAGTATGCAGTTTTCTGCTGGAGTAAACTTAAGCTATATAATGGAATTTGCAGATAAAGATGATTTTAAATCTATAGAAAAGTTTATTAGATACTTTCAAGAAACTTGTAAACATCTAAAATACTCTGATCATCCAGTTATTTCAGCTCCATCTGGATTAACGCTTGGTGGAGGATTTGAAGTTATGGTTCAAAGTAATTTTGTTGCCTCACATACAAACATAGTTGTTGGATTAGTTGAAACAATCGTTGGATTAATTCCAGCTGGAGGAGGGTGTAAAGAGATGCTAGCTAGATGGCTCGACACAGAAGAAGCTAAAAAAGATCCACATTATGCTTCATTAAAAGTATTTGATATTATTGGATATGGCAAAACAGCCACTTCACCAGTAGAAGCAGAACCTATGAAATATTTAAGACCAGAAGATAAAAAAATAATGAATAGGAATAGCTTATTAGAAGTTTCAAGGAAAATTTTAGAAGCTAATAGAGACTTTAAAGCACCATCAGAGACAAAATTTAATCTTCCAGGAAATATGGCTAAAGAAGAAATGATCAAAGTTTTAGAGAAACTTTATAATGACAAAATAATTTTAGATCATGGAATGAAAGTAGGAAAAGAATTAGCACACGTGCTAAGTGGAGGTGATACCAACATAGATAAAACTTTATCAGAAGAAGATTTATTTAAATTAGAATTAGAAGCTTTCATGAAGTTAATAGAAACGAACGAAACTCAAGAAAGAATTAAACATACTTTAGCCACCGGGAAACCTTTGATTAATTAATATTTTTCTTAGCTTCTGTTGAGTTATGTTACTAGTTCTCTAATATTTTGATCTAATCTTCTTTGAAAATTTTTATCATTACCTGGATTTGCAGCACAATGTCCGTACGATGAATCAACTGGTCTTAAAGATACTTTATTAATAAATTTCTTTTCATACTCGTTATCCTTAGTTCTAAAATATAAGTCTTGATTGCAGGGCATTAAGATTGCTTTAGCTCTAATTGATTTTAAGGCTTTAATATAGTTACCTTTATAGATTGGGTTGTTACTTATGTTGTTTAGTTGCCAAGTTTTTAATTTAGATAAAAGATTATTCGCATCCCAATTCTTTGCATGATCATTTGCCCAACTATTAAGTAATTCTTCAGCATTTTTAAAACCAAATTTTTTGTAAAGTTTTTCTCTATAAAAATCCTGTGAGAAAGCCCAACCAGCGTATACGCGCCCAAAAGCTTTTAAGCCTGCCACTGGTTGTTTTTTATAATTCCCTTTATTCCAGTTTTTATCTGCTATCAGCGCTGCTTTTACACCCTCTAAAAAAACATTATTATGTATTGATGTTTTTGATGATGCACAAAAAGGAAGAATTGCTTTAACCATATTAGGATATTGAGCTGCCCACTGATATGACTGACACCCAGCCATAGACCAACCTGTTACTAAGGCAATTTTTTTTATTTTAAGTTTTTCAGTTATTAGTTTGTGTTGACAATAAATATTGTCCCAAAGTGTTATTTCTGGAAATTTATAACCGTATTGTAGTTTGATAGTGTTACTTGGTGAAGAAGATAGACCATTGCCAAACATATTTATTGAAACAATAAAATATTTATTTGGATTTAGTGCTCTATTTTTTCCAATAAAACCTTCATTACGAATATGAGTTCCAGTATAAAAAGTAGGAAGTACAATTACATTTGAGCAGTTTTTATTTAATTCACCATAAGTTTTGTAAATTAACTTAGCTGATTTCAGAATCTTGCCAGATAAAAGCTTAACATCCCCTAAGTTAAACTCTTGGTACATTTTCATTAATAAAGTCTAAGATACTCTTTTACTTCCCAGTCTGTAACCGCTTGGTGATACCTTTCCCATTCATCATTTTTATAAGCAAGTAATGATTTCTTCATCACAGAGCCTAAAACTTCATCAGTTAATTTATCATTTTTAAGAGCTTCAATTGCCATTAGCAAATTTCTTGGAAGTCTTTTAATTCCAAGCTTTTTAAATTCACTTTCTGTCATATTATATAAATCTTGATCTGTAGGCTCTCCAGGGTGTATTTTTTTTTCAATCCCTTCAACTGCAGCTGAAATGGTCATTGAAAGCGCCAAATACACATTCATAGTCATATCTGCTGCTCTATTTTCAATACAATATCTGTTTTGTGGTAATCGAAATTGTGCAGATCTATTATTGTGCCCATAAGTAATATTTGTTGGTGCCCAAGTAACTGTCCCACCTTCAAATCCTCCAACTCTTGGTACTAATCCATTGTAAGAATTGACAGTTGAGCAAGTAATTGAAGTTAAAGCTTCTGAGTGTTTCATTAATCCTCCAACAGCAAATATACATTCTTTGGAAAATTTATTGCCACCATCAAAAATATTTTTTTCATTTTTGTCAATCATTGAAAAATTTATATGAGCTCCAGATCTCCAATCACCAATTGTAGGTTTTGGCATAAAGGTAATGAACATATTATTTTTCTTTGCAATTTCTTTTAAAAGAATACGAAGAAAAACCAATCTATCAGCCATCTCCAAGAGGTTAGTGTAATGAAAATCTAATTCAAATTGAGAGTAAGCACCCTCTGCAACGACATCATGTATCATCCAACCCAGATCATTTAAAATATCTATCAG
>Ga0209402_10005064_pt1 | contig 11866 bp, 3 predicted proteins | sample ArcticOcean_MG_C_3_FD_187437 | JGI IMG/M metagenome (GOLD analysis project Ga0209402, IMG submission 187437) | Marine microbial communities from western Arctic Ocean - ArcticOcean_MG_CB8_126 (SPAdes) (version 2) | ecosystem: Environmental > Aquatic > Marine > Oceanic | place: Arctic Ocean... | reverse complement strand
TGCGCATGGAAAATAGTGTGAATCACCTCATTCTCAATAGCAACTTGCAGGTCGCCAAACATCTTATGGCCCTCAGAGCGGTATACCACTAATGGGTCACGCTGGCCGTAGGCTTGTAGCCCAACTCCGGTGCGCAGGTTCTCCATGGCAGTTAGATGCTGGACCCAGTGATTGTCGATGGCCCGGAGCAGCAGCAATCGCTCCACAGTACGCAACTGTTCTTCGCCAATGTCCTCTTCTCGTGCCTGGTAGACCGTCTCTGCAAAAGCGCCCAGTATCTCTTGAATCTGCTCTCGACTCCAGTCAAAAACCTGCTCTTCAGTGTTCAGTTCCGGGGGCAGCGGACAGACCTGCCTAATCTCGTTAATCAGACCTTCTGCGTCCCAGTCATCCACATGCTTGGTTGGTAGATGGTGGGCCGCCGCTGAAGAAAACTCACGCCGCAGCATCTCAATGAATTTGAGTTTGAGAGACTCGCCGCTAAGGGCTTCGAACCGATCTTCATAGATAATCTCCCGCTGTTTGTTCAGTACGTCATCGTACTCCAGCAGGTGTTTTCGCATGTCAAAGTGATAGCCCTCCACTTTGACTTGGGCGCCGCTAATCGACTTGGTGATGATCCCGTTTTCCACGGGAGTCTCTTCGTCCAAGCCGGTCCAGCTCATCACCTTCTTAATGCGCTCGCCGCCGAACCGCTGCATTAGTTCATCTTCCAAAGAGACGTAGAACTGAGACTGCCCCGGATCGCCTTGGCGTCCAGCGCGGCCTCGCAACTGATTGTCGATGCGTCGTGCGTCGTGGTGTTCGGTGCCAATCACGTAGAGTCCGCCAAGATCGATGACTTGGTCGTGTTCGTCCTTCCAGCCGTCGCGGGCGGTATCGCTGCCACCCAGAACGATGTCAGTGCCACGACCGGCCATGTTGGTAGACACAGTTACGTAATTGAGACGGCCGGCCTGGGCGACGATGATGGCCTCGTGTTCGTGGTTCTTGGCGTTCAACACTTGGTGAGGGACACCGCGCTTTGTCAACCGCTCACTAAGATACTCTGAGTCTTCCACAGAAGTGGTGCCAATTAGTACCGGCCGGTGGGACTCGTGGATGTTGGCGATGTCTTCAATGACGACGTTCCACTTGCCGTCTTCGGTTTGGAAGACCAGGTCTGAATTATCTTCACGTCCCAGAGGCAAGTTGGTGGGTACTGACACAACCTCCAGTCCGTAGATCTTGTAAAACTCATCGGACTCGGTCATTGCGGTACCGGTCATGCCGGCCAGCTTCTCGTACAGACGGAAGTAGTTCTGCAGGGTGATTGTGGCGTAGGTAATGCTCTCCCGCTGGATCTTGACGCCCTCTTTGGCCTCCACGGCTTGGTGTAGACCATCTGACCAACGTCGGCCAGGTTGGAGCCGACCGGTGAAGTCGTCAACAATGACCACCTCACCTTCTTGGACCACATAGTCTTTGTCGCGAGTTTTATTAATCTCTGCGGTGAGGGCGTTTTCCAGATAATGGACCTGATGAAAATTCTCAGGGTCATAAAAGTTATCGATGTTGGTCCATTTCTCCATCTTGGCAATGCCATCGGGGGTCAGAGAAATGGACTGGGAGCGCTCGTCGATGGCGAAATCGGTTTCGTCGTCCAGGCGGGTCACCAACTTGGCGTAGGTCTGGTATAGCTGCACCGGCTCTTCTGCCGGGCCGCTGATGATAAGTGGAGTCCGGGCTTCATCGATGAGAATGTTATCTACCTCATCGACGATGGCGTAGTGCAATTCCCTCTGGACTCGGTTGGCTGCCTCCAGCGCCATGTTGTCGCGGAGGTAATCGAAGCCAAATTCGTTATTGGTGCCGTAGGTGATGTCGGCTTTATAAGCCTCAGGGCGCGAAACGGGCCGGAGAAATTCCATGCCGTTCGAAGCTTCAGTCACTTCTGGGTCGTATAGGAAGCTGGCGTCGTGCTGCAGGCAGCCAACGGTGAGACCAAGGGCATGGTAGACCGCGCCCATCCAAACCGGGTCGCGACGGGCTAGGTAGTCATTCACAGTAACAACGTGGACGCCCTTGCCCTCCAAGGCATTAGCATAAACGGCCAGAGTGGCGACCAAGGTCTTGCCCTCTCCGGTCTTCATTTCTGCGATCTGACCCTTGTGCAAAACCAGTCCGCCAATGAGTTGTACGTCGTAATGGCGCTGTTCAAGGTTCCGGCGGGCAACCTCCCGGACGGTGGCAAAAGCTTCGGCCACAATGTCATTCAGGGATTCTCCCTCAGCCAAGCGAGCCCGAAACTCCGCAGTCATTCCTTGGAGTTCCTCGTCGGTCATCTTCTGAAATTCTGGCTCAAGTTCGGAAATCCCCTTAGCGAGGGGGGTTAACTTTTTGATTGCCTTTTCGTTGGGGTCGCCAAGCACTTTTTGGAGAACGGAAACCATGGACTTTCAGACCTCTCAGATTATCGCCGTGAACCGGCAGGTTGCTTCTGGCACCCTGGTGGCCGGTTCCAGGCGTCTCAAATCCAATTATATTGTATCCAATGCCATCTTGGGATGCACGCCCAATCGGGTTGAAAATCAGGCTGGAAGGTGGCGTTAAAGAGCGATTTAGTTGTGCCTGACGGGCTAGATGCTAAGGCCCTGCAGGTTGGAAAGCCCTGATTGACGCATCCAGTCTTTGAGCTCGGCCAAGATTCGCCACGGGGCGTTCAGCCCAACTAGGTTGGCGCTGCCTATCTGTACGGCAGACGCGCCGGCCAGGATGTACTCCGCGGCGTGTTCGCCGGAGAATATGCCGCCAATGCCGACTATGGGCACGTCTACTGCCTTGGAAACCTGGTAGACAAGGGCTAGAGAGATGGGGCGCAGACCCGGGCCAGAGAGACCTCCGGTGATATTACCTAATACTGTCTGGCGAGTCTGGGTGTCTATATGCATGGCCGGCATGGTGTTGCAGAGGCTGATGGCATCGGCCCCGCCATCGACGGCCGCGCGGGCAATCTCAACAATGTTGGGCACGTTGGGAGCTAGTTTGGCCAATACTGGTCGGTCTGTGTTGGCCCTGACGGCGGCCACAGCTTGGGCTGTGAGGCTGGCGCTGTGGCCAAAGAGAGACCCATCGGCCACATTGGGGCAGCTGAGGTTCAGCTCAATTGCCTGGTAGCCAGTGCCTTTGTCAGCCATGGCGGCCATTTCGCCGAATTGCTTCACGGAGTCAGAGGCGAAGCTGAGTATGCAGGTTGCGTTCCACCGGTCCCAGCCGGGTGTGACGTCTTTTAGACCTGCTTCAATGCCGGGGTTAGTGAGCCCAATGGCGTTTAGAAAGAGGATATCGCCCGTATCCCAGGCCTCCCGGTAGGACGTTGGGTACCACCGGGGTTCTGGGTTACCTTCCCTGGGTGAAGGGGTGAACGTTTTAGGGACTACGGCGCCCAGTTCACCCAAATCCATATCCTCGGTGATGCCCCTGCCGTAACCGTCGTAGCCGAAGGTTCCGGAGGCAATCATTACCGGGTTGGCCAACCGCAGGTGGTGTGGGTTATTTGGGGCTAGGTCTACGGATAGGTCTAGCCGCTGAGCAGACTCCGTGCTACTCGTCTCCCTCACCATCTGCGTTGTTTGCTGAGTCACCCGCTGAGTCGTCGGTTGACTCGCTGGCTGGTTCGTCGTTCCCCTCCGCATTCTCTTCTCCAACGGCTGGGATAGCATCGTCTTCGCCGTCTTGGCTTTCGTCGTTGCTACTGGGTTCGTTGGCTTCGTCCTCAGTGATTTCTTCGGGCTCCTCAACGCTTATTTAGGGCGTGGAATCGTCACTGTTGTCGTCGCCGCCGTCGACATCGCTATCAGTGAAGATGTTGGGCTCGTGGGGAGCCTTTTCTTCAGCTGGTTTCTGGTCAAAGGCAGTGCTAGGGGCGCCGGTAGGAGCATCGGTTGCTCCCAGCCAACCACCGGGTGACACTGCGGCAATCGCCGATACCGGTTCTGGTTTCAGCAGTTCTGCCATGCCAGGTATTTCTACCCGAGCAGGGATGAGCCTGCCGATGATGACGTTCTCTTTCAGTCCCTGGAGCCAGTCCTGTGCCCCGCTGACCGCTGCTTGGGTTAGCACCCTGGTGGTCTCCTGGAAGGAGGCCGCAGACAGGAAGCTGTCGGTCAAGAGGGATGCCCGGGTTATGCCGAGCAGAATGGGCTTGGCGGTGGATGGCTCTCCACCCTCGGCCAAGACCTGGTCATTCTGTGTTTGGAACTGGAATTTGTCGATCATCTGGCCAGGGATGAAGTCTGAGTCTCCGGTGGATTCCACCTGAACTCGGCGCAGCATCTGCCGGAGGATGATCTCAATATGCTTGTCATGAATCGCCACACCCTGGGATACATAAACCTGTTGTACCTGGTTAACCACGTAACTTTGCAGGTCATCCCGGCCTCGGATGTGTAAGATATCGTGCGGGTTCATCGGTCCGCTAATCAGCGGATCGCCGGCCCGAACGGTATCTCCATCACTTACCATCATGTAGGAAGATGCGTGGATCAGGTGTTCCCTGGCCTCGATGTCGTCCCACACGATAGAGATGATGTCTGAGTCAATCTCAATTCTGCCGCCGACGTTGGCGACGACTTGTTCAATGGATTCACCCTCGTCTGATTCAGCAGCTTCCGCTGCTGCTTTGGCGGCCTTCTTGATGGCCGCCTTGGACTTTTTACCCTTGAGGGCTGGCATGCTCGTGGCCAGAACCATCCCGGGTTCCACGGTCTCGCCTTCGTCCACTAGAATCTGGCCACCCTCGGGTGCCAGATAATCTTCGCGGAACTCTTCACTGGTGACGATACGCAGGCGGCGGCCTTCTTCGTCTGATTCCATTTCAATGACGCCGTCAATGTCCGCAAGTATGGCCGCGCCCTTGGGCACACGGGCCTCAAAGAGCTCTTCCACACGGGGCAGACCACTTGTAATGTCCAGGCCAGCGATACCGCCTGTGTGGAAGGTACGCATGGTTAGCTGTGTTCCAGGTTCGCCAATGCTCTGAGCGGCGATGATTCCAACGGCTTGCCCCATGGCCACCATCTTGCCGGTGGCGGGCAGTCGGCCGTAACAGGCCTGACAAACGCCGTGGCGGCATTCGCACTTTAGCGGAGAGCGGACCGGAACTTCTCTGATTCCGGCATCGACCAACATTTGGCCTATATCCAAGTCAATCTGCTGATTTCGCTCAAGCAGAATCTCCCCGGTTTCCGGGTGGGCAACCGACGCGGCAGCCAACCTGCCGTTAATCCGATCAGGAAGGGTCTCGCCGGTGGTGTCTTCCGGACGCGGAATCATCCAGTAGGCATCAAAAGACCCACAGTCTTCTTCTAGAACGATCATTTCTTGGGCTATATCAATCAATCGCCGGGTCAGGTAACCGCTGTCTGCGGTTCTGAGGGCGGTGTCAGCTAGTCCCTTTCTAGCGCCGTGAGTGGAGATGAAGTACTCCAGGGCGGTTAGGCCCTCGCGGAAACTGGATTTGATGGGTAAGTCGATGATTTTTCCTTTCGGATTGCTCATCAGGCCGCGCATACCAGCCATCTGTTTGATCTGGGAAATGTTACCCTTGGCGCCCGATACCGCCATAACAGCGATACCGCCGTAGTTGGGTAGCTCCTCTTCCACGAACTCAGTGGTCCGGTCAGAAGCAGTAGTCCATGCTTCTACGGTTTTCTCGTAGCGCTCTTCTTCGGAAATCAGACCTGAAAGGTACTGATCTTCGAATTGGTTCACCTGAGCGGTGGTCTGGTCCAAAACTTCCTGTTTCTTGCCTGAGACCTTGATGTCATTGATGGCAATGGTGATTCCAGACGAGGTGGCGTAGTGGAATCCCAGGTCTTTGACGCCGTCCAGTACGTTGGCGGTCTCTTCGTTGGAGACCGTTCGGTACAGGGTGGCGGTCAGGTCTTTGAGCGCTCCACGGTTCATCAGGATGTTCTGGTAACCAATCTCCATGGGCAGAATCTCGTTGAAGATCATTCGGCCTAGCGTGGTCTCCAGCCATTCGCCATCATAGTGGCGAACTTCTCTGACTGAGATGGGAGCGTGCAGGTCAATGAGGTCAGACGCGTAAGCGATGTTTGCCTCATAAAAGTCGTTAAATTTACTACCGTGGCCAGCGCTCTTTTCCCTGATTTCAGTCAGGTAGTAGCAACCCAACACCATGTCTAGTGTCGGCGCGACCAGCGGGTCTCCAGAGGCGGGTGACAGCATGTTGTGCGTGCTGAGCATGATCTCTTTAGCTTCAAGCACTGCCATCCGCGATAGAGGGACGTGAACGGCCATCTGGTCACCGTCAAAGTCCGCGTTGAAGGCGGAACAGACCAACGGGTGAATCTGGATGGCGTTTCCTTCAATAAGCACTGGCATGAATGCCTGGATGCCCAATCTGTGCAGCGTGGGGGCGCGGTTGATCAAGACCGGCCGGTCTTTGATCACATCTTCTAAGATGTCCCAAACTTCCCCGCGAGCCCTCTCCACCATGCGCTTGGCATTCTTGATGTTGGGCGCAATGCCCAAAATCACCAGCCGGTGCATGACGAAGGGTTTGAACAGTTCCAGGGCCATGCGTTTGGGTAAGCCGCATTGGTCCATCTTCAGTTCAGGGCCCACCACGATGACGGAACGTCCGCTGTAGTCCACCCGTTTACCAAGCAGGTTCTGGCGGAATCGTCCCTGTTTGCCACGCAGTAGGTCTGACAATGACTTTAGTTTGTGGTTGTGGCTGCCCTGGATGGGGCGGCCACGGCGGCCGTTATCAATCAGTGCGTCAACGGCCTCCTGCAGCATGCGTTTTTCGTTGCGGATGATGATTTCTGGCGCACCCAGAGACATGAGCCTCTTCAACCGGTTGTTGCGGTTGATTACCCGGCGGTAGAGGTCATTTAGGTCGCTGGTGGCGAACCGGCCACCATCCAACTGCACCATGGGGCGCAGTTCCGGAGGCAGCACCGGCAGCACGGAGAGAATCATGTCCTCAACTCGGTTGCCGCTGTTGCGGAAAGACTCCACCACGCGCAGGCGTTTGATGGCCTTCTTCCGGCGTTGGCCAGAGGTGGAATGCATCTCATTGACCAGTTGATCTCTGAGGGTTTCCAGGTTGATGGTCTTTAGAATGGTCAAGATGGCTTCGGCGCCCATGTCTGCAATGAAGACATCGCCATAAGCTTCTTTCAGCTCGCGATAGCGTGTTTCTGCGATAAGTTTGTGGACACGGAGGTCTTCCAACTCGTCAATCGCATTCTTGAGCTGTTCTTCCAGTTGGGCCTCTTCCGTGGCCAACTGGTCGGCAATGGAGTCTATTTCTGTCTGAATGGCGACGGGATCCATCTCCACTTCCGGCTCTTCCAGCACGGGGGGAGCATCTTCGTCGATCTCGGCGTCATCCGCGGAGGCTTCGGCAGCTTCGGCGACGGTTTCTTCAACCACGTCTTCAGCGGCGGTCTCATCCTCAGTGTCTGAGGCTGATTCTTCGCTTCCTTTCGCAGAGCCTGCCACTTCTTCTAGCCGTTCTTTTAGAGTCTCGGTGCGGCCTTCAGCCATCCGGCGGGCCTTTCTAAGTTCCAAGTCGAACTTGGCCTGTTCCAGTTCAATGGCTTCTAGGCGCACGTCTTCGTTTACACCAACAATGATGTGTTGGGCGAAGTAGAGAACCCTCTCCAAGTTCCTGGGAGACAGGTCCAATAGAAGCCCAAGCCGACTGGGCGTGGTCTTGCTGAACCAGATGTGGGCTACGGGGGCGGCCAAGCGGATATGGCCCATGCGCTCACGGCGAACTCTAGACCGCGTGACTTCAACGCCACAACGATCGCAAATCACACCGCGATAGCGAATGCGCTTGTATTTTCCACAGAAGCATTCCCAGTCCTTGGTAGGACCAAACAGCCTTTCACAGAAGAGGCCGTCTTTCTCCGGACGAAGCGTCCGGTAGTTGATTGTCTCAGGCTTGGTTACCTCGCCGTGAGACCAGTTCAGTATCTGCTCAGGGGATGCGATGGAGATGCGAATCGCATTGAAATTTGTACCGGAAGTTTCATTCCTATCTGCCATCCTAACCATTAAATCGTCTCCAGCGCCTGGAATAGATCGGTTTCATCTGAGATTCCCCGGGTCAATTCAGGCGGTTTTTCCTCGTTCAACAACTCAACTGCCAGGCCCAGGCTCTGGAGCTCCTTGAGTAGTACGTTGAACGATTCCGGCACGCCTGGCTGGCCAATGGGCTCACCCTTGACGATAGCTTCGTACGTTTTTACGCGTCCGGCTACGTCATCGGACTTGACCGTTAGCACTTCTTGCAAGTTATAGGCCGCGCTGTAGGCTTCCAACGCCCACACTTCCATCTCACCAAAGCGCTGCCCGCCGAACTGGGCCTTTCCGCCCAAGGGCTGCTGAGTGATCATGGAGTACGGTCCAGTGGAACGCGCGTGAATCTTGTCTTCCACCAAGTGAATGAGCTTTAGGATATAGATGTTGCCAACCGTGACCAATTGGTCAAAGTTTTCACCGGACCGTCCGTCGTTGAGTTCGAACTTGCCAAAGGTTGGCGGAGCAATACGCTGCTCGCGGTGCACGTCGATGGCCGCCGTTTGCATCTCACTCAAGGTCATTTCCTTGGCATCTATATTAGCTTCGTCCGTGAGCCACATTCTGAGGCAGGCTTCTTGGGCGTAGCCGTCTTTCTTTTCGTCAAATATGAGTCTGGGGTCGTAACCCTTTTCTTCCAGCCAGCGGTCCACCTGAGGGTAATCAACTTCAGGCAAGATCTCTGTGGCGGCGATGCTGGTGGCACCTGCTTGTTCGGTGAACCAAACGCGGGCTAGGGCATCTTCAACCTGTTGGTCTCCGGCACCGTCAAACACGGGCGTGTTGGCCCTGAAGTTCAGTCCGCGGGCGGCCCAGCCAAGGTGAGTTTCCAGCACCTGGCCCAAGTTCATACGGGAAGGAACACCAATGGGGTTCAAGATGATGTCGACGGGCGTGCCGTCAGCCATGTAAGGCATGTCTTCTTCAGGCAGGATCCGGGCGACAACACCCTTGTTGCCGTGGCGTCCGGCCATCTTGTCACCAACGGAGATTTTCCGAGTTTGGGCAATCCAGACCCTAACGGCCTGGTTGACGCCTGGTGACAGGTCATCTTTGTTCTCCCGGGTCAGCACTTTGACTTCAATTACCTTGCCGCGTTCCCCGTGGGGTACCCGCAACGAAGTGTCTTTTACGTCTCGTGACTTCTCACCGAAGATGGCGCGGAGCAGCTTTTCTTCTGCTGTTAGCTCAGTTTCACCCTTGGGCGTTACCTTGCCCACTAGGATGTCTCCGGGGCCAACATCGGCGCCGACGCGGATGATGCCAAGGTCGTCCAGGTCTCTCAGGCTGGTTTCACCCACGTTGGGGATGTCCCTTGTGATCTCTTCGGGCCCCAGCTTGGTCTCCCTGGCTTCCATCTCATGCTTTTCAATATGGATGGATGTGAAGTAATCGTCGCGGTATAGACGTTCGCTGACGATGATTGCATCTTCGTAGTTGTAGCCTTCCCATGACATGAAGGCGACCAGCACGTTTTGGCCCAAGGCGAGTTCACCGTGGTCGGTGGACGAGCTGTCGGCTAGTACGCTACCGACCTCTACCACGTCACCCTTGGTGGCAATGGGGCGCTGATCAAAACAAGTTCCCTGGTTGGTACGGGAGAATTTGATGACCGGGTGGGGGAATTCCCCTCCCTGTTCATCGGTCACGACGATCTCTCGACCGGTAACGGATGTGACCACACCGTCGGCCTTGGACAAAACTAGTTGTCCGCTGTCTCGCGCTACGCGGCCTTCAATGCCGGTTCCAACTACCGGAGCTTGAGGGCGTAGCAGAGGCACGGCCTGCCGTTGCATGTTGGACCCCATTAGAGCCCTGTTGGCGTCATCGTGCTCCAAGAATGGGATCAGAGCTGCTGACACGCTCATGATCTGCATGGGCGAAACGTCCATGTAGTCAATAACGTCGGCGGGCTCCAGAGTGTAATCCTCACCTACTCTCAGTTCAACGCGGTCTTGGACAAACTGGTTCAGGCTGTCCAGTTCTGCGTTAGCCTGGGCGACCTTGAAGTCTTCTTCTTGGTCTGCAGACAAGTAGATGACCTCGTCATCCTTGTGGGCAACAAAGGGCTGCACGTCGATGATTGTGCCCTTGGGCATCTGTTTCAGCGCGTTAATTTTGTTGGCGCCGATTGCTCGACCCTTCCCAACAATAGTCTTGCCTTCTGCATCCAGAACGGATTTTGTGACCATGCGGCCCTTGAGGTCGTCCGAGTCATTGGGAAGGGTTTTGAACACCTTCCGGTATGGAGATTCAATGAATCCGTATGGGTTAATCCTGGCGAAAGACGCCAGTGAACTGAGCAGGCCAATGTTGGGGCCTTCAGGTGTCTCAATGGGACAGATGCGACCATAGTGAGAGAAGTGAACGTCTCGCACGTCGAATCCGGCCCGTTCTCTGGATAGACCACCGGGGCCCAGGGCGGAGAGGCGACGCTTGTGAGTCAGCTCGGCCAGGGGGTTGGTCTGGTCCATGAACTGGGACAGTTGGGAGCCACCAAAGAACTCCCTCACGGCAGCAACCACCGGGCGGATGTTGACCAATCCCTGCGGTGCGGCAGCTTCTGGGTCCACCAATGTCATCTTTTCTTTGACCATGCGCTCCATGCGGAGCAAGCCCACGCGTACTTGGTTCTGGACGAGTTCGCCAACACCTCTTACGCGGCGGTTACCCAAGTGGTCAATGTCGTCCGGATGTCCTTCGCCCTGGTTGATGCGAATCATGGTGCGAATCACTGAGACCACGTCTTCTAGGCTCAGGGTCATTAGGTCGTTGTTACCGGCCTGTCCGACACGTCTTCTAGGCTCAGGGTCATTAGGTCGTTGTTACTGGCCTGTCCGAGACGGCGGTTCAACTTGTAGCGGCCAACTCGGCCTAGGTCATACCGACGGGGACCAAAGAATAGGTTCCGAATTAGGGTCCGTGAGTTTTCCAAACTGGGAGGCTCACCGGGCCGGAGGCGACGGTAGAACTCAATCTGGGCGGCGGCGATGCGTCGGGCGGCGTCGCCGTCAAAGTCTTTATCGTCGTGCAACCACTCCCAGAGGGAGCGGAGGTCGTCTTCCTTGAAGTTCAGGTCCTTGGGTTCTAGGACTGGATCCTTGCCCAAGGTGGTCTGCATGTAGGGGTGATCCTCGTCGGTATCAACGTCGGCGAACATCGCCATCATTTCGTCATCGTCTGCCACGCCGAGGGCGCGCAGGAAAGTGGTGGCCGAAACCTTTCGTTTCCGGTCTACCTTGACGGAGATGATGTCCTTGGCGCTGGTCTCAAATTCAAGCCAGGCACCTCGGGAGGGAATCAGCTTGGCTGAACAGAGGTCGCGGTTGCTGATAGCGTGTCGGTCTAGTACAAAGTAGATGCCTGGAGAGCGCACCAGCTGGCTGACCACCACACGCTCTGCACCGTTGATGATGAACGTGCCGTTAGTGGTCATCATGGGGATATCACCCATGAATATCTCTTGTTCTTTGATCTCACCGGTCTCTTTCATGACCAAGCGAGTCTTTACATAGAGCGGCTGAGAGAAAGTAATCTCCCGTTCCTTGGTCTCCTGTTCGGAGTACTTGGGATCCCGGAAATAATGGTCCAGAAAATGAAGCTCGTACTTGTTGCCAGTGTAGTCGGATATCGGAGAAATTTCCTGATATACTTCGACTAACCCCTCAGTTTTGAGCCAATCCCAAGACTGAATCTGACTCTGAATGAGGTTCGGGACGTCAATGATTTGCGGAATTCGTGCATAAGTTTTGACGTCTGGAAGTTG
>Ga0209402_10005062_pt1 | contig 11870 bp, 11 predicted proteins | sample ArcticOcean_MG_C_3_FD_187437 | JGI IMG/M metagenome (GOLD analysis project Ga0209402, IMG submission 187437) | Marine microbial communities from western Arctic Ocean - ArcticOcean_MG_CB8_126 (SPAdes) (version 2) | ecosystem: Environmental > Aquatic > Marine > Oceanic | place: Arctic Ocean... | reverse complement strand
CTGGATCCCAAGGCGGCGGCCGAGCTGCTGGATTGGGTTCCCGAGGTGACATTGCGAGACGGGCTCGGACAGACGGTCGACTGGTTGGTCGAGAAGACGGCGTAGCGGAGCGGTGCGGGGTGATGCAGAGCGGTGCGGGGTGATGTGGGGTGATGTGGGGTGATGCGTCGATTCGGTGCCGGGGTGTGTAATTCGAGAGTCCGGACTAGCGTCGTGTTGCGTATTGCCTCGCCAGTGGACTTTGCCCTACAGTCGCATTTCACTCGTTTTGTCTCGTCCTGTTGTCGTTTCGAGAGACACCCGCACGATGGCCGCGATTCTCGTCACCGGTGGCGCCGGATTCCTGGGCAGCCATCTTTGTGACCGGTTGATCGAGCGAGGTGACGACGTGACCTGCGTCGACAACTTCTTCACCGGTCACGAGGCGAACATTGCCGGTTTGATCGATCATCCAAGGTTCAACCTGGTCCGCCACGACATCGTGCAGCCGTTGTACGTGGACGCCGAGCAGGTCTACAACCTGGCCTGTCCGGCGTCGCCGGTGGCTTACCAGTTCAACCCGATCAAGACGATCAAGACGTCGACGGTCGGCATGGTCAACGTGTTGGGCCTGGCCAAACGCTGCCAGGCTCGATTGCTGCACACGTCGACATCCGAGATTTATGGAGACCCCCAGGTGCATCCTCAGACCGAGGACTACTGGGGCCACGTGAATCCACTGGGTCCTCGCAGTTGCTACGACGAGGGGAAGCGAGTGGCCGAGTCGTTGTGCATGAACTATCACGTCGAGCACGGTCTGGAGATTCGCATTGTGAGGATCTTCAACACCTACGGGCCGCGGATGGATCCTCACGACGGTCGAGTCGTTTCGAACTTCATCCGCCAGGCGTTGGCGGGCGAACCACTGACTCTCTACGGCGACGGGTCTCAGACTCGATCCTTCTGCTACGTCGACGACCTGGTCGACGGGCTGATACGGATGATGGATTGCGAAGAGATCGGGCCGGTCAATTTGGGAAATCCGTCGGAGGTGACGATTGGCGAGACGGCCGAGACGATCATCAGGCTGACGGGTTCGGATTCTCAGATCGTGCATGTGGAGTTGCCCGAGGACGATCCGAAGCGGCGTTGCCCGGACATCACGCGTGCGGTGGGATGGTTGAACTGGGAGCCGACGACCGACCTGGAGACGGGGTTGGGGCGTACGATCGAGTCGTTCCGCGAATCGGCCGAGGCGTCTGATGCTGGAGCGGAGGTCGAGTCATGAGTCGCGTGCTGGTAACCGGGGCGGCCGGTTTCATTGGCAGCCACCTGGCAGGTCGGTTGTTGGATCGAGGTGACGAGGTGGTCGGGGTCGACAATCTCAACGCTTATTACGACGTCCGGTTGAAGGAAGACCGTCTGAGTCGTCTCGAGTCGCGTGAGGGGTTTTGTTTTCATCGCATGGATGTGGCCGATCGCACGGCGATGGAGAGGGTGTTTGGCGAGTCGGGAGCCGAACGAGTGGTCCACCTGGCGGCTCAGGCCGGTGTCAGGTATTCGATCGAAAATCCTCATGCCTACGTCGACAGCAACCTGGTCGGGTTTGTCAACGTGTTGGAGGGATGTCGTCACAACGGCATCGAGCACCTGGCGTACGCGTCGTCGAGTTCGGTGTACGGTTCCAACCGTTCGGTTCCCTTCTCAGTGCATGACAACGTCGACCACCCGATCAGTCTTTACGCGGCGACGAAGAAGGCCAACGAACTGATGGCTCATACCTACAGCCATCTGTACGGCTTGCCGACGACGGGGTTGAGGTTTTTCACGGTTTACGGTCCGTGGGGTCGACCGGACATGGCGTTGTACCTGTTCACCGAAGCGATCCTGGCCGGGCGTCCGATCAACGTGTTCAACAACGGTCAGATGCGTCGCGACTTCACTTATATCGACGACATTGTCGAGGGAGTGATCCGCGTGCTGGATCGACCGGCGGCTGCTGATGCGGCGTGGGATGCTGCGGCCCCAGACCCAGCCGGTTCGAGTGCTCCGTACCGCGTCTACAACATCGGCAACAACGAGCCGGTCGAGTTGATGTACATGATCGAGACGATCGAGAGTTGCCTGGGTGTGAAGGCGTTGAAGAACATGATGCCGATGCAGCCGGGCGACGTGCCAGAGACTCATGCGGACATTGACGACCTGGAGCGAGACACGGGGTTCCGGCCGAGCACTTCGATCGAGGATGGTGTGAGTCGGTTCGTGGAGTGGTATCGCGAGTACTATGGTAGACGGGCGAGCGAGGAGGATGGGTCATGAATGAACCGGTCGTGCGCAAGGGGATCATCCTGGCCGGTGGGGCCGGGTCGAGGCTGTTTCCGGCGACTCGAGTCGTCAGCAAGCAGCTGCTGCCGGTCTATGACAAGCCGATGATCTACTACCCGTTGGCGACTCTGATGCTGGCCGGGCTCCGGGAGGTGTTGGTGATCAGCACGCCCGAGGACTTGCCTCGCTTCGAGACCCTGCTGGGTGACGGAAGTCAGTGGGGGATCGAGATGACCTACGCCGAGCAGGCTCAGCCACGGGGTTTGGCCGAGGCGTTTTTGATTGGAGAGCAGTTTCTGGCGGGTGGTCCGAGTTGCCTGGTGTTGGGGGACAACATTTTTTACGGCCAGAACCTTGGCAGGAATCTGCAGAGTGCGGCCGATCGTGGTGATGGGGCGAGTGTCTTTGCCTATCACGTTCGAGACCCGAAGCGATACGGAGTCGTCACGTTGGACGATTCGGGACGGGCGACGAGTATCGAAGAAAAGCCCGAACAGCCTCGGTCGAACTATGCCGTGACCGGATTGTATTTCTACGACGAGCAGGTGGTCGAGATCGCCCGGCAGTTGCAACCTTCGGAGCGTGGCGAACTGGAGATCACCGACGTCAACCGGGTGTACCTGGAACGCGGCGAACTGCAGGTCGAAGTTCTCGGACGTGGCACCGCGTGGCTGGACACCGGGACGCACGAGACTTTGCTCGAGGCCGGGATGTTTGTCAGCATGCTCGAATCGCGGCAGGGGTTGAAGATTGCGTGTATCGAGGAGATTGCCTGGCGGATGGGGTGGATCGACTCGGAGCAGCTCAGACGACTCGCCGAACCGATGGCCGGGAACGGGTACGGGCAGTACCTGTTGTCATTGGAATAACCGTTACAACCGGTGTTCCGGCTGTGGGCTTTCAAGCGGTTGTCCGCTTTGGACCGATAACTCGAACCAGACCGATCCTGCTACGCGGTAGTTCGGTGTTTGTTGGAGCCGGGTTTCCGATCAGCAGGAGACTCGGGCGGAAACTGGTGATTGGGAGAGGGTAGTTCGATGAAACTCCAAGCGATTGTACTGCCGCTGGTTCTGGTTGTGATCGGGTTCTCGACGACTCAGGCAGGCCTGTTCGACAGTTTCAATGCGAGCGTATTGGATCGTCTGGGTCTTCGTCGTGCCGAGAAATCGGCGGTGGCCGAGTGCGAGCCGACATCGAAGTCGGTTTCGGATTGCGACACGAAGAAGCGATTGCGTGAAGTGATCAAGCAGCCGTGCGAGCCGACGTTGCACACATACCAGCGCCAGACGGCCCGGCCATTGCCCACGGGTTCTCGCGAATGTGCCAAGCCTCCCAAGCCGATTGCCGAGTGTGAGACGTCCGAGGAGGTTGCTGCGGTGGTTGCTGCGGTGGCTCGGCGGAAAGCGACTGTTTCGATTGCCCGATTGATTTTCCGGTCACAGACGAGTTGTTACGCTCATGACCGACGTGTTGCGATCCATCGTCTGGGCGATAGCCACGATTGTTCTCAAAACCCGGAAATCCTGGTCGCCTTCATTTATGCACTCAACGATGCCGACGAATCGGTGCGAGCCAAGGCGGCCGACGAGATTGGTGACCAGATTGGCCAGCATCCCGACTGTGCGGTCCCGGAAGTGGTTGCCGCGTTGAAGGTGGCGTTGGGCGACTGCGACAAGTCTGTCCGTCGCGAAGTGCGTCAGGCGTTGGATGCGTGTCGGATCGACGTGGTCCGGGTCCGAGACGGCGACTGTGCTCGCCCTGCCGAGAAGTGCGTCCCGAAGACGCGAGCGGTTTCGAAGAAGCCCGCTTACGAGAAGCCCGCCGAGGGCAGTGCGAAGATCGAGAAGGTGGGGGCGGCGGTTGCGGAGTCCAAGCAGACGATTGTGGAGAAGAGTGGGGTGCCGCGATTGGTGGAGTATGTGAAATCGCTGAAGTAACCGAAGGTGACACCATCGTTGCAGAAGCTGTTTCCGTCGCGTTGAGGGGATTGGAACCCGGGTTGACAGTGGCCAGAGCAACGGGCTATCACTCCCGCCTTGCCTCACTCTCTACCGGCTCTCCCCTTCGCACCACTCACAGACTCGGTCACCGGCTTCGGTCCGCAGCGCGGAACCCGTAGCGGGTGGTTCGGCGTGGATGTCAAATGGACACCGATCGTCTCGACCCGGCTTCATACGGTCTCAGCCGACGGGTACAGGGTTTGACGACGGGGCATTGGACGATCGTGGTGGTATTGGCTCTGTTGGCGGTCATAGGCGGCTGGGCCTGGACCTCGTTGCCCGCCGATGATTCGGATCCGTGGATCACTCTGCGCGTGTCTGGACCGGCCGACGGGTCGGATTCCGAGCGATCTGTTGCCCGGGATCCGCGAGCGATTGCTGGAGCGTTGGACGCTGCGGGGCTGGATGGATACCGATTCGAGGGCGACAGTTTGCGGGTGCGAGCGAGTCAGGTCGAGCGGACGTTGGCGACGCTGGAACGAACTGCGGCGCCCGAGGACACCTGGACGGCTCGATGGGAAGACCAGATGAGTCGCCTGGGGGCGTTCTCGACAGCGGCTCAGCACGAGCAGGCTCGAGAAATCGCATTGCGTAAGGAGATCCGGCAGTTGTTGACGGCAGTGCCCGAGATTGCCGAGGTGCAGGTTTTGCTGGCCCGCTCGCGTGCTCGACACAGTTTTGGTTCTCAGCGGCACCGCGTCACAGCGACCATCGGCATCAAGCCGCGGCCGGGAATTCAGTTGACTGACGACCAGATCGAAACGCTCAGGCAGGTTGTCGCCGGCGGAGTCCCCGATCTGGTGTCCGACGACGTGGTCATTTTCGACCAGTCGGCTCTAACCAATTCCTCATTGCCAGTCTCGTCTCGGACGGCACCTGACGAAAAAACGGTTCAACGCGGTCAGCAGCCCGATGTGTCGTCCGTCGATACGGCGAGCAGTGAACCGCAAGAGATTTCGATCCCGGCGTGGTTAATGCCGTTGCTGGTCGGCTCGAGCCTGGTCGGGCTGGTGCTGATCGTCACGTTGCTGCGACGGCGAGCTGATGTGCCTGCGAGGCTACCTGGTGATGAGATTGTTCCGGCGTGGGTCGATGACATGTCGGAGCGGATGGAGGTGGGTGAGGACCTGTCGGAGTCCATCTACACCGAAACCGAACATTCGGCTGTCGACGAGTTGGCAGACGACGAGTCGTCGGATTCGTTGCCGGATGCGATCGAGACGTCGGGCGACGTGGTCGGCGAGGCAGCTGAAGTTGTGGCAGCCGAAGCCGGCGGTCGGTTGGCGTTTCTGACCAACGCCCAGCCGTCGCTGCTGGCCGGTTGGTTGACTGACGAGCATCCCCAGGTCGCCGCGGTGATCGTTTCGGAATTGCCCGAGGGTTTTGGTGTTGAGGTTTTGAGTTGTTTATCGGCCGAGTTGCGAGCGGACTTGGAGTCTCGGTTGTCTGGCGGTGTCGAGGTGCACGAGGACGTGCTGGTCGATTTGGCCGAAACGCTGAAGGACCGGTGGCGGGACGCGGAATCGCGGCTGTTGCATGACACGTTGGCACGTCACGAGACGCGATCGACGGCACCGACTGGCGGGTGGTCCAACAGCGAGTTGGCTTTGTTGCAGGCTGTCGAGGGGATCCTGGCTCGATTCGACGACCTGATCGGCGTGGAATCTTCGATCATTCGTGCGGTGTACGACCTGGTCGGACCTCACCCATTCCGCCAGGCCCTGTCGGGTTCGGACATCGAGATCCGTCGTGCCGTTCTCAACCGGTTGACTCCACTGGCTCGCATGGAACTGGCACGTCAGATCGAGCAGCAGGACCCGGTCCGGCTGGGCGACATCAAGCGATCGCAACACGAGATTCTGAAGCACACCCGCCGTTTGCTGGCTGCTGCCGATCCGAGTTGGTTGGCCGAGGGGGCCTGATTGATGATGGGATCTCACGGCGAGACTGGCCGATTGTTGAAGGTGGACGAGTTGCCCGAGTTGGTTGCGTCGGCGGATGCGGCCGGGCGGGTTTACCGATTCCAGGATCTCCGCGAGAAGCACGAGCGGATGATATCGGATGCTGGTCACGAAGCAGAAACCGTGCTCGAAGCGGCACGTGTCGAGGCTCGGTCGATCCGGGAGCAGGCCTTCGAGACGGCTCGCAAGGACGGCTGGGACAGTGCCGAGGACGACATGGAGACTCGGGTCCAGGAACGGGCTTTGCGGTTGGTAGACAAGCAGATTGGCGAGCAGATTGGGGTGCTCCGCAACGCGGCCACGCAGATGGGCGATTCGGCAGAAACGACATTGGAGTGGTGGCAGAACACCACGATCCGGCTGGCGATCGCGATTGCCGGCAAGCTGTTGAGACGTCAGTTGGAGTCGAATCCCGAGTCAGTTGCCGAGATGGTGTCTGCGGCGTTACAGCTTTCCGCCGGCAGTCGTCGAGTTGAAGTCCGGTTGCATCCCGGCGACCTGGAGTTGTTGACTGGCGACCAGGCTTTGGCGACCAGTTCGGGTCTATCGGACCTCTGTGACGACCTGTTTGTGGCCGACTCGAGTCTCGAGCCGGGCGATTGCCAGGTACGAACGACCGACGGTCAGGTTGATGCGCGGCTCGAGACACTGCTTGGCCGGATCGCAACGGAACTGCTCGACAGGGACGAGGCGGCATGATTCGAAGTTGCGGCGTCACCGATCATCTGAGGCAGGTTGTCCCGTTTGGGATCTCGGGTCGCATTCGCCGCATCGCGGGCCAGGCCGCCGTGGTCGCCGACTTTCCGGCTCCTCTTGGAGCCGTCTGCCGGATCCGTTCGGGGAGCGAGACTGAGATTGATGCCGAGGTGATTGGTTTTTCTGGCGACGAGTCGCTGGTGTTGCCGTACACCGACCTGGCGGGGATTTCTCGAGGCGACGACGTGCAGTTGTTGAGAACGGCTCCATCGGTGCGGGTTGGCGAGGGGTTATTGGGTCGAGTGATCGACGGCCGCGGCCGTCCGATCGACGGACTTCCGGCGGCTCATCTGCCGCATCGTATGCCATTGCATTCGATTCCCACCCCGCCGCTGGAACGCCCTCCGATCGAATCGACGATGGTGACCGGTGTCCGAACGATCGACGGGTTGTTGACGTGCGGGCGTGGCCAGAGGTTGGGGATTCTGGCCGGAAGCGGTTTGGGCAAAAGCACACTGCTGGGTCAATTGGCTCGATCGAGCACTTCGGATGTCAACGTGGTGGTGTTGGTTGGAGAGCGGGGTCGCGAGGTCCGCGAGTTTCTTGAGCGGGATCTTGGGCCCGAGGGGTTGGCCCGCAGCGTGGTCGTGGCAGCGACCGGCGACGAGTCGGCATTGCTCAGGCAGCGAGCGGCATTCCTGGGCGCGGCGGTGGCCGAGTACTTTCGTGACCTGGGTCGCGACGTGTTGTTGCTGTTGGACAGCGTGTCACGAGTTGCGGCGGCCAGTCGAGAGATCGGGTTGGCAGCTGGAGAAGATCCGGTGGCACGCGGCTATCCGGCTGGCGTGTTCGCCATGTTGCCCAGGCTCCTGGAACGCAGCGGCCGGACCGCCGAAGGGAGTATCACAGGATTCTACACCGTGCTGGTCGAGGGGGATGACGAGAGTGATCCGGTGGCCGAGAGTGCTCGGGCGATCCTTGATGGGCATCTTGTGTTGTCTCGCGAGTTGGCCGAACGAGCTCATTGGCCGGCGATCGATGTGCTGGCCAGCATCAGCCGGTCGATGAACGACGTCACCACGCCCGAGCACCAACGATTGGCCGAGGAATTGCGGCGAGTTCTTTCGGCACGACGTGATGCCAACGATCTGGTGAGCGTGGGAGCCTATCCGGCGGGATCCAATCCGCTGGTCGATGCCGCACTTCGACATGAAGCCGATATCAACAGCTTTCTCAGGCAACTGCCCACCGAAATCAACTCGATGCCTCAGACTCTCGAACTCATGGCCCGGCTGACTGAAGCCCTGGGGTCTGTCGCAGCACCCGAGTCAGCCGCAGCGGTTGGTCGCGCCTGATTCCAGTAGCCCAGTCTGATTCCAGGCAACTCAAGTGAAACGCAATCGCTTTGAACTGCTCCAGCAGATACGGCGCCGTCGGCTCGATGCGTGCCGGTTGCAGCTGGTCGGTGTGGGGCAATGTGAGAGAGTGTTGTCGAGTCGATTGGACGAGATGGTTCACGGGGTCCGAGTGACGTTCGCGGAACAGAGGGAGGCGGTCGAGGCAGGAGGTGTCGACGTGAGTCGGGTGGTCGATTGCCGTCGCCGTCGAGCCGAATTGCAGGGAGCGTGCGACATGTTGTCTCGGCGGAATGGTTTGGTTCGAGAGGTGCTCGAGTTGGCTCGGACGAATCTCGAGGCTGCGGTTCGCGAGGTCGATGTGATCGGAAAACTGGTCGAGCGGGCTGCGGTGTGAGCTGCGGTGTGAGCTGCGGTGTGAGCTGCGGTGTGAGCTGGATCTTGACCGGTTTCAAGCGGAGTCCTATATAACTGCCCCGCGTCGCCGACAAAGGCCTCGCCATGCCCGAGCTGACCCTTTCCACAGAAGATTCCGCGTCGGTCGAGACACCTGTTTCGATCGAGTTGGGCACGGCACGTCTCGACGACGATTCGCTCGCACAACTCGACACCGGCAGCCTTGTGACACTCGATCGACACGCCGCCGACCCGGTCGACATCCTGGTCGAAGGTCGTTTGGTTGCCCGAGGCGAACTGCTGGTTATTGAAAAGGAGCTGGCCGTCCGCATCGTCGAACTCATCTAGCCCAACTCCTCAGTCTCAATACTCCACTCTCACACTCACGTTTCTCCTCTCATTTCTCTCCACAATCCCATCCACTCATGATCGATACATCGTTTCGCCGGGGGGTGAGGCGTCTGGCGATTTCGGCCTGCGCGCTGACCGTGTTGACCATTCCGTCACTCGCCAGCGACGAATCTCTGGTTCCGCCGTCGTCGGCAATTTCCGTTCCCCCTTCGGTGACACTTCAACCGGCCGTCTCGGACATCGACCCACTCACGCCGTCGGGTTCACTTCCGCTGCGTCGCGGGTCGCAGCCGGGTTCGCGTTCGTCTGAATCGTCGCATGTCAGTGAGTCGATCTGGAACACGGCGATCGTGCTGGGCGTGATTTGTGCTGGCCTGGTCGCGGTGTCGATCGGCCTGCGTCGTCGTCGACGTTCCAGTGGCGGTCGATTGCCGGTCGAGGCGGTCGAGGTACTGGGTCGCACGGCCATTGATGGCCGGCACGCGATCAGCCTGGTGAGATGTGGGTCTCGGGTGCTGGTTCTATCGGTGGATGCGACAGAGGGGCTTTCGACCTTGGCCGAGATCAGCGACCCGGACGAAGTCAACCTGTTGACGGATCTGTGTCGGTTGCCAGAAGGCGGCGTGGCGGCAGCTCTGGGGAGATTGGGACAAGCGGTTGACTCGATCGAGGCCGTCCCCAGGGAGCCGGCGGATGTCTAGAAAAACGTCCCCCAGGGATTGGTTCATCCGACAATCCGCCGTTGGCGGATCGTCGAGGGAGCCTGTCCGGACGTCGAGGCTCCTGCTGGCCGCATTGATCTTCCTGTCTGCAATCGGCAGTCCATTGCTGGCCGACAACGCGTTTCGGTCGACTTCCGACGGTTCCAGTTCAGCATCCCCCAATCCCGAATCCGGTCCCAAGGCGCTGTTTTCGGGCAGTCTCGAGCAGGCGGCCGCTCCGGAGAACGTTTCGACAACGGTCCGCATGGCCTTGCTGCTGACGGTGGTGAGCCTGGTCCCGAGTGTGCTGGCGATGACGACCTGTTATGTCCGTTTTCTGGTCGTGCTGGGCCTGTTGCGGCAGGCCCTGGGTGCCGGGCAATTGTTGTCGAACCAGGTGCTTGCGGCCTTGTGTCTGTTCCTGACCGTATCGGTCATGGCTCCGGTCTGGCAGCAGTCCTGGGACGAGGGAGTCTTGCCTTACACGGAAGCGACCAGCGAGTCGCAACGTCCGACGTTGGAGCAGACGGCGGTAGCGACGGTGAGGCCGGTTCGCGAGTTCATGAGTCAGCAGATCCATGCCTCGGGGAACACCGATGGAGTCTTCCTGTTGCTGGACTACCAGCGACCGGTTGCCGACAGTTCGCGGGCTGCGGCCTGGGTCGAGCCGACGACGTATGCGGAAGTGCCTCTGAGCGTATTGCTTCCTTCGTACCTGCTCAGCGAGTTGAAGATCGCTTTCACGATCGGGTTCCTGGTCTTCTTGCCGTTTGTTGTGATCGACCTGGTGGTTTCGTCGTTGCTGGTTTCGACTGGAGTCATGATGTTGCCGCCGGTGATGGTTTCGTTGCCGCTGAAGCTGTTGTTGTTCGTGATGATCGACGGCTGGTTCTTGACGGTGGGGATGTTGTTGCAGAGTGTCCAGGTGGCGGGTGTGACTGGCTAGGTCGTGGGTTGGGTTGGTCCGAGGCGGCCTGGTTGTTTGGGATGAAGGGCGAGTGGAAACATGACCAGTAATCAGCTGACCGATGCGGCGCGTCAGGCGGTGATGCTGGGGCTGGAGACGGCTGGTCCGGTGTTGCTGTTGATTTTGGTCGTTGGCCTGGTGGTGGGGACATTGCAGGCGGCCACTCAGATCCAGGACCAGTCGATTGGACTTGTTGTGCGGTTGTTGGCGGTGGTGACGGCGTTGGTGGTGCTGTTGCCCTGGATGTTGGATCGGCTGGCGGTCTTTTCGACGGACCTGTTCGAGCGAATTCCCTCGATGTTGTGAACCGCGTGGACTGGTCGGTTGTGTTGGAGTGTTTGGACAGCGGTCAATGACGGATTCGATGGGCAGAGTGTCTGAGGTGATCGAGGGCCTGGTGGCTTCTCGATCCGATTCGCTGATCGGATTGGGGACTGTGGGCTTGTTGGTCGCAGCGAGAATTGCCGGGTTGATGTTCACGTTGCCGGGTTGGCAGAGTGGCGTGTTTCCATTTCGGTTGAGACTGGCGAGCGTGTTGGTGGTGACCTGGCTGGTATTGCCGGTCGTGGCGGGGGCAGCGGGGGCAGCGGGGCTGGCTTCTCTTGATACGGCATCGATGTCCGGGCATGCGTTGATCGAAGCGGTGATCGGAGCCATTTTGGGTCTGGGTGTGTTGACGGTGTTTGCGGGTTTGCGTGGTGTGGGCGAGATCATTGACCGTCAGACGGGTTGGGGGTTGGCGGGCGTGCTGGATCCATCGGGAGCGGGCGGCGGTCCGGGGACGACGATGGTGACGTGGACGGCGGTCGCGGCGTTGTTCGTGATGTCTCCGATCAACGGGCACCTGCTGCTGCTCGACAGTTTGTTGGGGACCTTTGATGCGATTGCACTTGGAGGCATCGACGTGACTGCTGACGCGGGCGTGGTGAGCTTGGCGAGTGAGTTGGTGGTACGGCTGGTGCACCAGTCGTTGGTGTTGACGGTTCAAGTGGCGGCACCGGTGTTGGCGGTGATGTTGTTGGTGTCGGTGGTGATCGGGATCGTGGGTCGTGCGTTGCCCGAGACAAACGTGTTGGTGTTGGCGATGCCAGCTCGGGTGTTGGTCGGAGTGTTGTTGTTGTCGGTGGTGGTGACCGGAG
>Ga0209402_10005055_pt1 | contig 11885 bp, 10 predicted proteins | sample ArcticOcean_MG_C_3_FD_187437 | JGI IMG/M metagenome (GOLD analysis project Ga0209402, IMG submission 187437) | Marine microbial communities from western Arctic Ocean - ArcticOcean_MG_CB8_126 (SPAdes) (version 2) | ecosystem: Environmental > Aquatic > Marine > Oceanic | place: Arctic Ocean... | reverse complement strand
TTCACATCATTTATACAACAATAAACATTATTAGTGCTAAAGATTGATTTTATTAAGGCTGCAGACAAAATATTAAATTTCGTATCATTTGTTGCCAAAATTGTTAGTAGATTGTTTTTATAATCATTTTCATTTATTACAAGGGCATCACTTAAATTTTCTTTCTTTAATGTAATCTGGTTGGAAGCTCTGACTAATGAAGAACTGATTGATTTGTCTTTTTGATCGACGATAAGAGTTATATCATGATTTTTAGATGATTTGAGAAAAGATTCAACAATAAAATTTGATATATCTGAATATCCAAATATAGTAATGCCGTTTTTACTTTTAGAAACTTTATTCATGATTATATTATTCTTTATAAATTATTGTTGAACAAGCTTGATTGTTGAGTATATATGATGCGTTTAATCCAATTTTAGATGTTGTGTTTTTACACTTGTTTGCGCCTATTATCAAAAATTGAGGATTATTTATTTTGGCGATTTCTATTATTGCTGCACCTGCGTGTCTAGCCTGTATTATTTCTCCATAAATATTTCCATGAGTATTTTGGAATTCTTGTTCTAATTGTTTGAGGATCTTTTCAGCTTTTTGAAAAGATTTGTGATCTTCAATGTCTAATTCTTTTTCTCTAGGAATTATGATTACATATAATAAGCATATTTCCGAATTGTCATCCGATAGATTTATTGCGAATCTAATCAAACTTGAATCAATTGTAGATCCAGATATTCCAACTATTATCTTGTTGTGGGGTGTAGATTTTCCAGACGAATTATTTGATCTAAAAATATTTTTTATTCTCCAAAATTTTTGTCAATCAGTTCATTGTTTCCAGCTAAAATTAAAACATCATTTTTTTTGATTATTTCGTTTATATCAGGGTTAAGTATTATATTTTTTGACCTGACGATTCCTAGAGCAGTGAGATTGTATTTGTCTCTTGATGTTCCAATATTTAATTCTTTTAATGATTTACCTTTTTGGTTTTCAGATACTTCGATTTTACTTATACCATAATTTGCTGTCATTCCCATGTAGTCTATGACATTAGGATTAAACAAGTTGTGTGCTAATTGTTCTCCCATTTCTTTTTCAGCTAGTAAGGTTTTATCTACTTGAATTCTTTCAAGTGCATTTCTTTGTAGTTCATCTTGAGCTCGTGCGACAACATATGGGACCCCAATAGATTTCAACAAAACTGAAGTCATAAGACTAGAGACTGTGTCAGAACCTATAGCAACAATAGCAGCGTCATATGAAGCAATCCCAAGTTCTCGCAAAGTTGATTCATTAGTAGCATCTCCTGAAACAGGATATGTTACCTTACCTAACATATCTTGTACTCTATCTTCTTTTTTATCTATAGCAAGAACGTCGTGTCCCAAATTATATAATTCGGTAGCAACGCTTCTTCCAAATCTTCCTATTCCAATTACAGCAACTTGTTTTTTCATATGTTTAATTCTTATCCTAATTCTTATCCTATTGTAACTCTTTCTTGGGCATATTTGAACATTCTAGGATTATTTATATGTCCCAAAATCAAAATCAGTGAAATTGGCCCGATTCTACCAATGATCATTAAAATTGTTAACACAATTCTTGATCCAAATGATGAGATATGAGTGAAGCCGGATGATAGTCCTACTGTTCCAAATGCAGAACATATTTCGAAAAAAATGTTTGTATTTTCAGTGTTTTGTTCAAATTGAAAAATAATTATAGAACATAATAAGATCGTTAGAATTCCTACGATAGTTATTGTTAAGCATCTTCTTACTTGGTCTTCGGGTATTGTGCGTCCAAAAAGTGAAGTGTCACTAGCTCCAGTTAGAGTACTCTTCAAAAATGCAAACACCACCATAATTGTATTGATTTTAATTCCACCAGCCGTAGAAGCGGACGCTCCTCCGATGAACATTAATGTTGCACACCATATTGCAGTAGATGAAGTTATTGAATCAAAAGGTAAAGAAGAAAAACCTGCAGTTCTTCCACTGATAGTATTAAATATCGAATGTTTAACGCTTTCAATCATAGAATAATTGTTTAAAAGCCCATTAGGTTGAGATTCTAGTAACATAAAAATGATTGTTCCTAAGATGTTTAATATGATTGTTGCAGAAATAACAATTTTCGTATTAAGTGAAAGGCGTTTCCACCTAAGGCTTCCAAGTATATCAAAGAAAACTAAATATCCTAAACTTCCTAGAAAAATCCCACTTCCAGTTAAAATTATTACTTTTGAGTTGTTTTCGTAACCTCCTAATAATCCTTCGTTATTGAAAAAAATAAATCCTGCGCCATTAAAGGAAGATATTGATTGAGAAATCCCTTGCCATAAAGCCATATATAAATTCATATCTTTAGTGAAAGTCAGAGTTAGAAGAATCCCTATAATTAGTTGTACAATAATGCTATATGAAACAATCAAACTAACATTTGATACCGCACTTCCTGTTTGTAATTTACCTAACGATTTTGGATCAGCAATAGATTCTCTTAATAATAGTTGTTGAGTTAGTGAAATTTTTTGGCCAAACAACTTTAGTATGAAAGAAGTAGAAGTCATGAATCCTATTCCTCCAAAGAAAATTAAAAACACAATAATGGCTTGCCCAAATGAAGACCAAAATTCATTTGTATTTTCAACTATTAATCCCGTTAATGTAAAAGAGGAAGTAGCAGTGAATAATGATATCAAAAAAGAATTTTTATCAGGATGGTTTGTTGATTGAGGTAAAAGTAGAAGAGTTGTTCCAATTAATATTATTGCTAAATAAATTATCAATAATGCAATAGATGGATTATATAATTTTTTTTTCAAATCAAAATTGTTTATTGTAATATTGATGGGTTTAATTGCATCTAGTCTAGATATTCTTACAATATTTGACCCTGGTTTTGGATTGTTTGTACTTTTGTTCATTATATTTTATTTAAATTTATTTATATAATACTTAATATAAAACTAATTGTATGTAAATCATGGATTATGATCAATTTTATAAACGTTCAATAAAAGAAATAATAGATATTATAGAAGAAATAAATTTATCAGAAACTAAATTTATTTTTACTTTACTTGGATCTTGCCAAAGATTATCTAAATGGATTATGGACAAAGAAGGGATATCAAAAAATCTTATTGGAATTTATATGCCTTATTCAAAAGATGCAATCAATGAATTTATGCAAATAGATACAAAAAATTATGTTAGTGAGCAAGTTGCAACAAATCTAGCGAAGACAAATTATTTTAAATTTAATTATGATAAAACTAGCAAAAATTTTATTTCTACTGCTGTAAGCTCTTCATTGAAAACAAATAGATTGAAAAGAAGTAAAGACAGAAGTTATATAACTATTTTTTCTAGAAATAATATTTATAAGTATAAAATTGATTTTATTTCAAAAGATTATACTAGATCTATCCAAGACTTTATAATTAGTTATTTTGTTTTGAAGCAACTTTATTTACATTATTACCCTCAATTAGGAAGTAATATTTCAATTAATAATGATTTTCTGCCTGATGGCATTAAAGTTACAAACATTGATGGAATATAAAAAACATAAATTTTTATGATTGATTTTATAAGTAAGTTAAAAGTTGAAAAATATGAATTTCTTCATTTAGATGAGAATTTAAAAATTCGTAATTTTAATGTTGAATATGAAAAATATATTGTTTTCCCTGGTAGTTTCAACCCTCTACATGAAGGGCATATCGAGCTTTTATTATGTGGAATGTTCGTTAGTCAAAAAAAACCTGTTTTTGAAATTTCTATTTCAAATGTCTCGAAACCAGATTTGAATACAAATGAATTGGAAGAAAGAATTTTGCAATTCAAAGGATTGTACGAAATTTTAATTACTGACGAACCTACATTTTTTGAAAAATCCAGATTATTTAAAGGTGCTGATTTTTTAATTGGAGGAGATACTTTTATGAGATTATTTGACATGGATTTTTATCCTGATATTAATTCTAAGAATAAAATTTCTGATAATTTAAAAATATTAAAAGAAAATGGAACAAGATTTATTATAGGAGGTCGTAATGTGGATGGAGAATTTGTAGATATTAATAGTCTTGAAATTCCTAATGATTTAGAAGGTATGTTTGTTGGAATACCTAAAGATGTGTTTGATTCTAATATTTCTTCGAATAAAATAAGAAAACAAATGAGAGATGGTTAATATGTTTGATGATTTAAGGCAATATATAAATTGGTTGTCAGATGAAAATCTGTTAACTGTAGTTGATAAAAAAGTATCTTCTGAACTCGAAATTACGGAAATAGTTTCTAGAATGATTGAATCAGGAGGTCCTACTTTAATGTTTAACAATGTGGATGGGAATAAAATTCCTGTTGTAGCAAATTTATTTGGATCTGAAATAAAAGTTTCTAACGCTTTGGGAATTTCAAATCTAAATGAACTATATGACAAATCAAATGATGTTATTTCTTTGATAGATAGAGAAAATAATTCTTTCAAAGATAAAATGAACCTTTTATCTGATTTGTTTCAAATGAGAAAAATCAAACCTAAATTGATTAAAAAAGCCCCTTGTCATGAATTAATTTATGAACCTGAGGAATTTAACTTATCTCATTTACCTGCATTGAAATCATGGCCTTCTGATGGAGGTAAGTATTTGACTTCAGCGATGGTGATATCAAAAAATCCAATTAATAATAAAAGAAATGTGGGAATGTACCGTATTCAAATAATTGATGAATTAAATGCCATTATGCATTGGCAATCATACAAAGGTGGGTCTCAAAATGAAAATCATGCTAAAGATTTAGGTATTACTAAAATTCCTGTTGCTATCGTGTTAGGATGTGACCCTATTTCTATGTGGTCTGCGTCAGCTCCTATGCCTCCTGACATTGATGAATTTATGCTAGCAGGATTTCTTAGATCCAAGCCTATAGAATTAGTTAATTGTAATTCTATAGATATGCAGGTACCTGCTCATTCTGAAATAGTATTAGAAGGTGAAGTTCACTTAGATGATTATAGAGATGAAGGCCCTTTTGGAGATCATACGGGTTTTTATTCTCCTATTGCAAAATACCCCACTTTTAAATTAAAAAAAATAACTATGAAGAAAACTCCTCTATTCCCTGTGATAACCGTAGGTAAGCCTATTAAAGAAGATTATTACTTAGGGAAGGCAAGTGAGAGATTCATGCTCCCAATCTTAAAAAAAATAACCTCTGAAATTGTTGATGTTAATATGCCAGCTGAAGGTATTTTTCATAATTTCATTATTGTTTCTATTAATAAAAAATACCCTGGGCAGGCAAAAAAAATTATGCATACTATATGGGGATTAGGATTACTGTCTCTTACAAAAATTGTAGTTGTTGTAGATAAATGGGTAGATATCCATGATTTGTCTGAAGTGTTTTGGAGAGTTGGGGTAAATATAGATCCAAATAGAGATCTTATGATTACTCAAGGACCAGCTGATGATTTAGATCATGCTAGTGAATTTTATAGATATAGTGGGAAATTAGGAATTGATGCTACAGAAAAAATAGAAGGAGAGCCAAGGGTTAGAGAATGGCCAGATGAAATAAAAATGAATAAGGAAATAATAGAATTAGTTGATAATAATTGGGAAAATTATGGATTTGAAAAAATAAATGAATAAAATATCATTAATATCTAAGTCACTAAAGATACACGAGACTTTATTTACGTTACCATTTGCTTATTTTGGTACATTGTTTGCAAGCAACGGTTCGTTTGAACTGAAAAATATTATTTTAGTAACTATAGCCTTAGTACTTATAAGATCATTTGGTATGGGAATTAACAGGTATATAGATTTAGAAATCGACAAATTAAATGTAAGGACTAAATCTAGGCCTCTGGCTTCAGGCTCTATTAGTAAAAATACAATCCTTTTTGTAATATTGGTTTGTGCTGCATTGTTTATTATTTTTTGCTACTTTATAAATGAATTTGCATTTTACTGTAGCTTTATAGTGGTGATAATAATGTGGATTTATCCTTATACAAAAAGATTTACATTTTTGTGCAGTTTTGTCTTAGGATTCATATTATCTATCGCTCCTGTGGGAGGATGGGTTGTAGTTAGATCTAGTATGAATTTAGATATATATTTATTCAGCCTTGCTATTATGCTTTGGGCGTCTAGTTTTGACATGATTTACCATACACAAGACTACAACTTTCAAAAAAAATATAACCTTAAATCATTTGGCTCTAAATTTGGGATAAAAAATACATTTATCTTTGCTGTGTTTTTGGATTTGTTATCAATGGTAGTATTTGTTTGTTTTGGATATTTAAGTGGATTAAAAATTATTTATTTTATTGGATGCTTAATTGGATTGTTGATTCATTTGATTAAATATATAAGAAATTGGCCTAAATCTGATAAAATAAATTTAAGACCAGAATTTTTCAGATGGAATACTATGTTTTCTTTGATTATTTCTAGTTTTGCAATAATCTCGATAATTTAAATTATATTAAGTTAATACTATGGAATTAAACAACCCTATAATCGTGGCAGTGACAGGAGCTAGTGGAGTGGTGTTAGGCTACAAAACTGTTCAAGCTCTTTTGGAAAAAGACGAAGACGTGATTTTTATATGCTCATCTGCAGGACGTATGGTTTGGAAAGATGAGAAACTTCCGAGCTTTGGAGAGACTATTGAAAAATGGGATTCGTCAGGTAAATTTAAAATGTATAGTAATGGAGATTTTTATTCACCAATAGCTAGTGGAAGCTATAAAACCAAAGCGATGATTATTGTTCCTACAAGTATGAATACGGTATCAGCAATATCAAATGGGATCACAGATAATTTAATTAAAAGAGCAGCAGATGTGATGATTAAAGAAAATAGAGAATTGATACTTGTTCCGAGAGAAACCCCTCTAAGTGCGTTGCATTTAAATAACATGGCTAAATTAGCGAATTTGGGAGTGAAAATTCTACCCCCCAATCCGCCTTATTATTTATTTCCTAAAACAATAGATGATATAAATGATTATATGATTAAAAAAATAATGGTTGCTACTGGGATATTAAAACAACTTCCTGATAATTATGTTTACAAGGATAATAAATAGATCTACATAGATCGTGTTGTGAAATTTCAAATCAATGGAATTTTAAATAATTTGTATACAATTTGATAATAAGCGTACTTAAGGTTAAATTCACAATAATTACAATTTCGAAAAAAATACAATAATAATCATCTAAATCAAGAAATATAGATAAATTTGAAATTTACCATATAAATGTATTGACCCATTATTATAGATTAAATATACTACATTCCTTAGAGCTCCAATTCATTGATAACGTGTTCTATCGCGTTTCTTTTTGAATTTGGAGTATCGTTCTTTAATAGTTGAATATTTTTGAGTCTTAAATTGAGAAACAAGTTTTTTAATGTAAGGTCAAGTTATTAAGGGTATAAGGTGGATGCCTTGGGTCCAAAAGCCGAAGAAGGGCGTGGCAAGACTGCGAAATGCCTCGGTTAGTTGTCTAGCAAACTTAGCCGTGGATTCCCGAATAGGAAAACCAAGCTTTTATCAAAGTTATCTTAAATTTATTTAAGAAGGGAACGGAGTGAACTGAAACATCTAAGTAGCTCCAGGAAAATAAATCAAACGAGATTCTGTGAGTAGCGGCGAGCGAAAACGGAATAGCCCAAACCTGTATGACTTAACGGATTGGAGTCCTATGTCATATAGGTGTTGTAACACCTACTTATCTCATCTCCTAAGTGAGAAAAATAGTTAAAAAAATAATTACTAGCCAAATGATTTCTGGAAAGAACAACCATAGAAAGTGATAGTCTTGTAGGCGAAAGTTTTTATTCTATTTAGTAGGCTGTTGAGTAGAGCGGGACACGTGAAATCCTGCCTGAATCTGGGGGGACCATCCTCCAAGGCTAAATACTTTTGGACACCGATAGTGAACTAGTACCGTGAGGGAAAGGTGAAAAGAACCCCGGGAGGGGAGTGAAATAGACCTGAAACCATATACCTACAAGCCGTGGAAGCCTTTGTATTAAGGTGACCGCGTGCCTATTGAAGAATGAGCCTGCGAGTTAATCTATATAGCATGGTTAAAGAATAAAAGTTCTGGAGCCGTAGCGAAAGCGAGTCTGAATAGGGCGCCTTTGTTGTTTGGATTAGACCCGAAACCGGGTGAGCTACCCATGGCCAGGTTGAAGCCAAGATAATATCTTGGTGAAGGACCGAACCGTTGTAAAGTGCAAATTGCTCGGATGAGTTGTGGGTAGAGGTAAAATGCCAATCGAACCCGGAGATAGCTGGTTCTCTCCGAAATGTATTTAGGTACAGCGTTAAATTAGTCTTAGGGAGGTAGAGCACTGGATGGATAAGGGGGCGTAAGCCTACCAAGTTCAACCAAACTCCGAATGCCTTAAGATGATGTTTAGCAGTGAGACCGTGGGGGATAAGCTCCATTGTCAAAAGGGAAACAGCCCAGATCACAAGCTAAGGTCCCTAAGTCTGAACTAAGTGGGAAAGGAAGTTAGAATCCACAAACAGCCAGGAGGTTGGCTTAGAAGCAGCCATCCTTTAAAGAAAGCGTAATAGCTCACTGGTCGAGGTTTTTAGCGCCTAAAATGTAACGGGGCTAAAGTTCAGCACCGAAGCTGTGAGTTTTCTATTTTTATAGAAAGCGGTAGGAGAGCGTTCTCAGTGCACTGAAGCTAAAATGTGAGTTTTTGTGGAGCGCTGAGAAGTGAGAATGCAGGCATGAGTAGCGACAATCGTAGTGAGAATCTACGACACCGGAAGCCCAAGGTTTCCTACGCAATGTTGATCATCGTAGGGTAAGTCGGGCCTAAGTGAAAGCGTACAGCGAACACGATGGATAACGGGTTAAAATTCCCGTACCAGTTTTATTGTGTTTTAAAATAAAGGGGGGACGCAAGAAGGTAAGTAGAGCATACCCATTGGACATGGTGTGTTTGTTTTTGTAGATGATGACCAGATAGGTAAATCCGTTTGGTATTTTAGTTGAGGAAAACAAGAACCCGAGAGCTTTGCTCAAAGGAATTTTACTGATCCTATGTTGCCGAGAAAATCCTCGTTATTAATAATATAACTGACCGTACCGCAAACCGACACAGGTAGGCAGGGATAAACGTCCCAAGGTGAACGAAAGAACCTTCGTTAAGGAACTCGACAGATTGACCCCGTAACTTAGGGAGAAGGGGTGCCAGGTATTTGATACTGATTTACTTAGTAAAGGGTAACCTGGCCGCAGTGAATCGGTCCAAGCGACTGTTTATCAAAAACATAGGTCTATGCTAAAGCGAAAGCTGATGTATATGGGCTGACGCCTGCCCAGTGCCGGAAGGTTAAGAGGAGAGGTTAGGATTTATCCAAAGCTTTGAATTGAAGCCCCGGTGAACGGCGGCCGTAACTATAACGGTCCTAAGGTAGCGAAATCCCTTGTCAGGTAAGTTCTGACCCGCACGAATGGCGTAACGACTTGGACATTGTCTCAACGAAGGACTCGGTGAAATTGCAGGACCAGTGAAGATGCTGGTTAACTACGACAGGACAAAAAGACCCCGTGGAGCTTTACTGCAGCTTGGCAGTGATTTAGGCTTATAAACATGTAGGATAGGCGGGAGACTTTGAAACTTTAACGCTAGTTAGAGTGGAGTCGCCCTTGAAATACCGCCTTTTTATAATCTTGGATCTAACTTTATTTAATTATGAAGGACCCTGCCTGGTGGGCAGTTTGACTGGGGCGGTCGCCTCCTAAACAATAACGGAGGCGCCCAAAGGTTCCCTCAAGGTGGATTGGAAATCACCTTTCGAGTGTATTGGCATAAGGGAGCTTGACTGCGAGACCTACAAGTCGAGCAGGGACGAAAGTCGGGCAAAGTGATCCTATGGTACCGTATGGAAGGGCCATAGCTTAACGGATAAAAGCTACCCCGGGGATAACAGGCTTATCTCCCCCAAGAGTTCATATCGACGGGGAGGTTTGGCACCTCGATGTCGGCTCGTCGTATCCTGGGGCTGAAGCAGGTCCCAAGGGTCCGTCTGTTCGCCGGTGAAAACGGCACGCGAGCTGGGTTCAGAACGTCGTGAGACAGTTCGGTCTCTATCCGTCGTAGTCGCAAGAGATTTGAGAGGAGCTTTCCCTAGTACGAGAGGACCGGGAAGGACTACCCAATGGTGTATCGGTTGTTCCGCCAGGGGCATTGCCGAGTAGCTATGTTAGGATGTGATAAGCGCTGAAAGCATCTAAGTGCGAAGCCAACCTCAAGATTAGATCTCTCACTTTAACTTCGGTTAAAGGTAAGGCCCCATGTAGATTACATGGTTGATAGGCTGTAAGTGTAAGATAGGTAACTATTTCAGCTAAACAGTACTAATAGGCCGAGGACTTGACCTTCATTAAAAAACTTGTTTTTTAGACTCAAAAATATTCAATTACTTTCCTAAACTCTTTGTTAACTCATTGCGGGGTGGAGCAGCGGCAGCTCGTTGGGCTCATAACCCAAAGGTCGCAGGTTCGAGTCCTGCCCCCGCTACCAACTTTGATGATTTTATTTAGATGTTGTATAATTCATTAGTAAGCATTACCCATTTTACTAATCGTTCATGCTTATTAAAGGAGTAAAATATTGGAAATCAGTCAAACGGGGTGTCTTAAATAAATGTTCTTTAAGACATTTGATATTAAGAATTAAAAAAAAGAGGGAATCAATTGATTCCCTCTTTTTTTTATCCACCTATTAATTTAAAGATATCTTTTTAATTGATTTACTTTTATTCTCGTTGCTTGGTAACTCTCTGGATGATTCAAGTGTACTGAGCTTGAAAGAATTTCTTAATGAAATTAATAAAAATGTTCCTGTTTTATTAATAGTTGATGGAATTGACAAAATAGATGAACTTAGCTTTATAGATAATAGACTTGGATTAATTAATGGTCGATACGATTCAATTGAAAAATCGGTTAAGTCATATTTTAATGGTTTATATTATTACGACATTCAATTTGAATTGCTTTCTAGTTTAATAGACTAAACGCAAAATTTTATAAGCAAATGCACAACGAGCATTAATAGTCTTTCCTTATCAATCCTACTTCTGACACCGAATTGTTGATACTCTGTAATCTCTTTTGTACCATCACTGATTTCAATATATGTTTTCCCTTTAGCTAAATTATTTACATTTTTATCTAGATATTCGCTTTTAATCGAAACAATAACAGAGTTCGATTTTGTAGTTTTAAATTTTTCGATATCACTACTTCTGCCAGAAATTCCAGTGACATTTAAATTTGGATTTCCTCCAATTTCTGAAGTGATAAATCCGCTAGAAGCTTCATCAAGTATTATTAGATCTTTATTGTTTTTTATTAGTAAGTTTTGAAGGTATTCAATAGGTGTTAAATCTTCTGAAATTATTGTTGTCTCATTTAATCTTTCTAGTATTTCTTTTTTTGTCTTATCTATCAAAATTTTTCTTTCATCATCTACTCCTGTAGCAGTTATTCGAACATCAACCTGTCCAGGATGTGCTAATAATCCAACAACAGGATTATCAATTTTCATTAGATCCCCTATTTTGTCATCTACTGTACTTTCACCCATACCTAATACTTTAAGAGTCTCGTATTCTATTTTTGTTTTGATGGAAAATGATTGTATCAGTTCCGGTAGCACCACATTTTCAAATAACCATTTCATTTCATGAGGGACACCTGGTAGGGCATAAATAATTTTATTTTGCCACTTAATAGAAAAAGCCGGTGCTGTTCCGTTTGGATTATGTATTGCATTAGCAGTCTCAGGAATCATTGCTTG
>Ga0209402_10005047_pt1 | contig 11894 bp, 25 predicted proteins | sample ArcticOcean_MG_C_3_FD_187437 | JGI IMG/M metagenome (GOLD analysis project Ga0209402, IMG submission 187437) | Marine microbial communities from western Arctic Ocean - ArcticOcean_MG_CB8_126 (SPAdes) (version 2) | ecosystem: Environmental > Aquatic > Marine > Oceanic | place: Arctic Ocean... | reverse complement strand
TTCTTGTTTTATTTTTTTTAATATGTGATTCCAAAGTCTGACGCTCTCCCTCTCTCCTGCTTTTAGCACCAGCATACCACCAAACGTCATCCTCAAAATATATATTTTTATTAGTGTGTTTCACTCCCATTGTCTCCTTGTTTGCTTGTTTCATAATTTGACCATTCTATTTTACTGTCCTCAACTATGTGATAGTTATTCTTTTTTAGCTCTGAAACGCAGAGATGACATAGAATACTAGGAACGTCATGTTGCCCATCTTCTCTATTAGACCAGTGTTCATGTGATATACATACATCATCGTACACAGAAATAGTTTCACCACAATGATAATCCGAAGGAAAGAAGATTGTTTCCCAGTGTTCAGAAAACGTACCGGCTGTGTTAATTAGAAAATCTTCCCATGTTCCTTTCCCATCTTTTTCTTTTTCAAATGCTTTTAAAGCCCTGTCGTCAGGGACATATTTGTGACTCATTATGTCATACTTTATAGGTTCTTCACTATCACTATCAATGATATTACACATGCATGCAGGAGTGGTGTCTTCAGTTAGTTCCATTTAAAATACCCTTTAAGTGCGTAACTTAGCAACTACATCCTTATGATAAGTAAGAGTTCCATTACTTAATGATAACCAAGACCCTGTCTCATTTGAAGTATTAAAACCTAAATTAAATTTATCGTGAAAAAAACCTATATCTACTTCATCTGGATCAGCATGTATCCAAATCGTTTTCTTTTTCTCATTGAATATCTTGCTTTTTGGTTCATATTGAATATCTAAACCATCTTCAAAAGTAGCATAAAACCCATCAGAATAGCCATCAGGATCATTAGAAATGCTTACTAGTTGTATTTTATCAGTGTGTCTCACTCCAATTATCTCCTATGCTATACTCACCGTCCAACGGACACATGAGTTGAAACGCTTCCCCTGCTTTACGGATACACTCTACTCCAGCTTTTCCCACAGCCTCTGCTTGATCTGCTCGTACTTCTAGTTGCCATTCATCGTGAACATTAGCAACAAACTTAACATCATAATTCTTTTCATTAATAAGTTTATCAAGACGAACCAAAGCTTCCTTCATGGCTATGGCTCCTGCACTTTGAAGCAATGTATTCAATGCCGCATACTCACTACGAATTAGAATCTTTCTACCGTCTAATCCTTTAAGGTATCCTCTTGCAGCAGCCGTTGACACTTTTCTCTTGAGAGTCTCAAATGTTCGCAGATTATAAAGGAAACGTTGTTTAAGTTTTTCTCCATCTGCTGCACTTCCTCCAACCACTGATCCAATTTTCTTATTTCCTGCGCCGTAGATGAGCGCGTATATAAATGTCTTCGCCTGATTTCTTGATTCAAGTCCTGCAAGTTTTTGATTAGTGGTGTGTATATCTCCGTTAATGATTTCATTTATATAATCCTCGTCTTTCATATAATGAGCAAGCATTCTTAATTCTAATCCGCTTGCATCTATTCCTACAAGTTTATATCCTTCTTCAACTGTCCAGCATTCTCGGCATTCTTTACCATAAGGAGAAGATATATTTGGAACTTGTGCCATGTTTGGTTTCATGTGCGTCATTCTACCAGTGATTGCACCTGTAGATTTAATAAACCCATGAACCCTACCATCCTTCTCATCAATCGCATCTAGCCAAGAATCTACCTGGGCAATTCTCTTCTGTACCAGTAAGTATTCCGCAATTAAAGAAGCTTCGGGTATGCCCTTCACACCTCGCAATGTCTTCTCATCTACAATGGGCCTACCATGTTCAGTGAATTTCTTAGGCTTCCAACCAAACTCTTGTAAGTATTGTCCTATTTGAACTCTAGATCCTAGATTAAATTCTATAGTCTTATATCGTTTAATATGTTCCAAAGTATTCTTAGCAACAGCTTCATCATATTCAATATTAGTTAGCCTTCCTCCTTTAGCTACTTTACTAATACTGCCATCTTTTTTCCTTTTTGGAATTAAAACAATTTCTTCAATCTTAGATTTAAATATTTTTCTTACTTCGGTTTCAATCTCTCCTAATCGTTCTCTCAGTTTAGCCAATAGCAAGTGTGCCTTTTGTTGATCAATAAGAAAGCCGTTCCTTCGTTGTTTCTCTAAAATTTTAGAAACGCCATGTTCTAAAATAACAGACCGTGTTGAAAATCCTTTTCCTTCTTGTTGTAAATATTTAAAGACAGCAAGATTCAACTCAACATCTCTAATGCAATACTCTAGCATCGTCGCTGAATATTTATCATACTCATCAAAGATAATCTTAGGAAGGTTAAGTCTTGAAGGCGCACCCCACGTTGCTAATGAGTGTGCGTTAGGGCCACTTCTAGTAGGATTAAATAGTCTAGACAATACTAGTGTATCTACAATCTTAGTATTAGCATCAGCTATTTTGCGCCCGGTTAATTTTTTGATTACGGGAATATCAAACCCTAAAATATTATGTCCTACTAAATAAGTACTGTCTTCTAATAGATCACACCCTTCAGAAATTTGCTCTGGCCCATAAGTGTACAATTGTCCATTGTCAATATCTTTGGCAACTATACACCATATTTTGCTAGGTGTAAGAGAATTTGTCTCAATGTCAAATACTAATCGTGTCATATTTTTAATCAAGGTTTATAGAAACCTCTAGCTCCTTCTCATTGGAAAATGAAATATCATCTGTATCCATTTCATTCAAGCGGCCTGTAATTTTGTCATACACTAGATGTGTAGCTACTCCTACATCCCCTGTATAACGACTCTTTAACACTCTGACCCTGGTTGTATTCGCTTCCACAGGATCATCTGATTGTTGATTACGTTCTAAAGATAGTACACAATCTGATAATTGAGCAATGCTTTGTGATCCCCTCAAGTGACTTAACGAAGTTTCCATTCCATTCTCATGTCCCTTGTTTCCATCTATTCTGCGCAGGTGACAAACAAGAATAATCCCTGCTCCTGTTTCTTCTACCAGTGATCTGAGCCTAGTCATTATATTATCTATGGATCTCCGCTCATCCCCTCCAATCAGTGAAGAGACTAACATATGTAAATGATCTACTACTACCCACTTACATTCGCATCCTACTATCATAAACCGAAGCTTTGAAAATATTTCATCTATATCGTTTGTTCCAAAATGTGCGTGAATCCATACTCGGTTTTTGTTATCACCATCATACAGCATGTCGAACATTTTGTCAATTTCTTTCTCTGTAAATTGCTCTCGTATATGATCTATATACATGCGAGCATTAGCTTCAATAGAAAGAATACCATCTATAGTTCTACGCCAATCTTCTTCCAAGCTAATAATTCCAACATTGTGTTTTGTTGTTTTAATCAGCCAGTGTTCAAGCTCTCTCGTTACAGAAGATTTACCAAGTCCTGTACCGCCTGTCAAGGTTACTAGTTCTCCTTGTCTAAGACCATATAACTTATCGTTCAATCCGTGCCAAGGATAAGGTACAGCTTGTTTCTTTTTTCGATTTTTAAACTTATCTCTATTCTCTGAAACATTTATAACACCAGAAGGAGTATAAATTTTAGCTTCCCAAAAGGCTTTAACGAATAATGAGTGCGCATTCTTACGTAACATTTCATTAGGGTCTTTGAACCCGTTGGGCAAAGACATTATCCTAGCAGTCCCAGGCTTTAGAATCCTTGCAACTTTTCTAGCTGCTTGTCTTCCTGGTTTGTCATTATCGAAAGCAAGGACTACACTCTCATAACCTTCCAAGAATTCCAACGATTCCTTAATGTCTTTGACAGCACCAGCAGCACCAGATTTTATACTGACGACAGGCCATTTGCCTCCGAAGAGTTCAAACCCTGCCATTGCGTCACACTCACCTTCAACTACAGTAATAAACTTACCACTTTTAGGTGCTATCTGTTCCCCAAAAAGACCTGTATTTGTCTTAGACCCCTTCCAAAAGAAGTCCTTTGGGTCTACGTCATTAAGAGAAACCTTTCTAGTTTTAACTGCTGTTACTTCATTAGCTGTAAAATAAGGATAAAGATGCTGGACAACTTTGCCATTATGATCTGTTATTATTTTAACTCCATATCTTTTGGCAGTAGCTTCTGAAATTCCTCTATCTGTTAATGCTCCACAAATTCCTTCAATATCAGAATCATCAGAAGAGGTAGTTGGCATTTTGTTACTTGAATTTTTATTACTGGTCTGTATTAATTCAGATAGATCCCCCTGATAATCTTGCTCAACATTCCCTATATATGCTTTACAAGAGAAGCAATATCCAGAGCCGTCTTCATTGATTGAAAAACATCCGTTGTGTTCACAAGACGGACACGATAAATGTGTGTACTTGAACCTGTTTTCGGCAGCTTCCACAGTCTTCCTCCAGCTATGTTAAATAAACTATTAATTGGCTTTCCCTTCTGATACTAAAGCTTCTTCTTCCTCGTCATTTTCTTCTTCTTTCTCCTCTCCAATCAAAGCTTCTTCTGTCAGATTATTATGGAGGATAGAGTTAAGCTGCTCAGTAGCCGCCCGACAAATAGCGTTACGGACATTGAGTTCTTTCTGTTCTTTGTCCAAAGTAAGTAAAACTTTTAATGCTTGCTGTGCTTCTGGTGGGAGTAAATTAACACGATAAGATTCACCATCAAGCGTATAAATCCACTGTTTCTCTTGAGGTTTTTCTTGTGTCATATCTTAAAACTCCAAGTCAGGATCTTCGTTAGCTGTAACAGGGGAATCACCGTCCCATTCCACAAGTTGAACTACTTGTACAGCTACTAATACTGGTCGTGAAACTTTAGACCCATCTTCTTTACCGCCATATTCGGAATGATTCCACTGAACTTTAACCTTAGAACCATTACCTACATTTACATCAATATTGTTACCATCTAAATCTACTAGTCGTGGAGGTTTGTTAGCAGTGCCATCCTTGTTAAATGCAAATTTCTTGAACACAACTACCGGATCAGGGGTAAAATTCCTTCCTCCTGCTGGAAAACAACTTACATATCCACGGCTTTTGAACTGGTCAAATGTCTCGTCCGAAACAGCAACGGCTACTTCATAAAAGGCTGGCTTAAAGCGGGTATTTGGAATCAATATGTAGGGGTAATATGCGTTCCCTTCAATCACTGAGGGAATTCCATTAATCATAGTCATTAGTTAATCTCCTTTCAATTTAAAATTTGTATATAATTCTACTGGGGGTAATGATTAAATTTTTATACGTCCGTTTCATCCTCTAATACCATAGCCTCAGTTAAAAACCTATGTGCCGTTTTAGAAAATTGTACATATGCGCTTTCAGGATTTATTAAACCGTTAAAAAATTCTCCTTTGGCTCCATCTTTGTAACCGACGAACATTATAACACTGAGGACATTACCTTTCCAACACTCTTCTTTGATCTGTTCAAGTGATTCCACCATTGCGCTCTTTTGTTTTATTGTTAGTTTTGGTATTTTCAAGTTAAATTTCTCCTAAATGTTCTATGAAGTCAGGTATCAAATTGAAAATTTCTTCCTCAGTTTTCGGAAGCATACCATCATTTTTAGTGCGGCAAAATTTATTGAACCTAGAAAGAATCCTAAATTTTGTAGGACATCTAACACCCATGCCCATAACAAAAGCTCTCGTATAGATGTCAATAATTCTTTCATCTTCGGACATGCGCCCGTCATCCTCATCAAGATTTGTCCCATTACTCATAGGGAAAATTGGATGTATGGGCAAGAGGCCAGTATTGATAGTCATTGAACCTTCCCACAAATTAAAGACCTCATTATAACAGATATAATAGTGACTGTCAACTATGTGTGGGACTCATGCAGAGAATGATGATCCGCAACCACATGTCGTACTGGCATTGGGATTACGAATGATAAACTGTGCGCCTTGCAAGGTTTCTTCATAATCAATCTTAGCACCCATAAGATATTGAATGCTCATTGGATCAACAATTAATGTCACTCCTTGATTCTCAACACTTAAATCACCTTCTTCTATTTTCTCATCGAACGTGAAGCCATATTGAAAGCCAGAGCAGCCACCACCAGAAATAAATACACGCAGCATTAGATCAGGATTATCTTCTTTCTGAATTAAGTCACTAACTTTTTTAGCAGCAGAATCGGTAAAAATTAAAGGAGGGGGAGCAGTTGTAGGACTAATCATGGTAAGTTACATTAACCCTGTTTGTAATCTTGCTTCGTCGGACATCATACTGGTATTCCACGGCGGATCGAAGACGAGTTCTACACGTACATCAGCAACAGTTGGGATGATTGCAATTTTTTCTTGTGCATCTAGAACGAGAACCTCACCCATGCCGCAACCTGGTGCGGTTAGAGTCATGTCAATGTTCACAGATCGCTGACCATCTGTGGTAAGAGCTACATTGCAGCAGTACACTAAACCGAGATCCACAATATTAATGGGAATTTCAGGGTCGTAGCAAGTTCTGAGTTGTTGCCAGATAACATCCTCGATGTCCTTGTCTGTGGCATTTATCGGTATGACGGGAGGAGGGATCGGTTCCTTACCCAAAGCATCAGCATCGGCTCCAGCTATGCGAAAGAGATTGCCCTCGATATAAACTGTAAAACTTCCGCCCAGAGCTTGAGTGATAAAACCATTCGTGCCGGCAGTAATTTGCAGTTCTTCTCCAGCTGGTATCATCACTGCTTGGACATCGCGAGATAGTGAAAAGGGTTCGTTTGTATTGTCTAACATTATATCCCTCGTGATTGCTTATACTGTAAAAAGAATTCCACTACCGCCACGGTTGGTTCTTAACCCTTTAAGCAGAACCCCGGCTGATTGCCGATCTTTGGCTAAAGTTCCATTTATAACTCGATGAGCTATTAGGAAAGTCCTGCCTTATACCCGTTACTTAACCGTCGTCTTTATTTTTCACGGCGATAGTGAAACCCTACTTTCTCTTATGCAGCTAATCGTAACCTTACTGCCTCTCGTACCTTCTCATTCCTGCGTACCTTAATCGCACTAATGTTTCCTTGTGCAGTTTTCTTTGCAGCATTAGCGTGTGTTGCCCAATGTGTCATAGCATTGAATACTGCCCACTCGTTGTTGCCCAGATGCTTTTGTTCTGTAACTATATATTGATTCCACATGTACACTAGAGCCTTGTTACGATAAACTTCTGGCTCCTCTAGCAGTCCTTGCACTGTCAAATTAGGACGACTCTTAGGAAACTTGCAGTTTGCAGCATCAGCAAAGACATTGAATGCCTCACGATTGCTGATCGTCTGATCTTTCCAACGCTTCCACCGCTCTGCCTCTTGTTCATACACTGTCAAAGCTTTGCTAATTTTACCGACACCCTGATTAATATCCAAGCTTGGTGTATGCTTTGATTTATATAAACTAAAGCCATCAATTGCTACCTGTGTATTAAGACAAATCATCCGTACTGCGCCAGCTTCAAGAGTAAAACACCAGCTACCATCAAAACTGGAATAAGCAGAGATTTGTAACGCTGACTTGTCACCTCCACCTAAATCAACAGTATGTGCTGGTAAAGTGTACACTGCAAACGCTCGTCCACCACCATGACTCTCTTCCATACGCCTTTCAATTCCTTCTAGATTCAAATCTGAATTAACAAGGATACGTTCAGCAGCTTTCCAAGAATCATGATACTGTGCCATCTTATAACGATTACGAACAACATTCAAAACTTCTCCAGTGTCTGTTCGATACAATACTTTATTCTTACTATCAACATGATTAATACCATAAGAATCAACATACCTGACAGGACTTTCATCTACTTCAAAGTTTCCAGCAGTGTATTCACCCAAGCTTTCTAATATTCTCATGTTCTTATTAACTTGATTATTTAGTTCTAATACTTGCATTTCAATTCCTTTAATTTTTTGCAGCATTTAAATTGTTTAATATGTTAAAGATTATATCATACTTTAACATCTTTGTCAATCCCCCTTCAATCCATCTACAAAATCAGAGACAGATTCATACTCCATGTTATTAAATTCCCATACCCCTTCCCTTCTTTCTATTTGATCTAGTTCATCTTCAATTTCGTAAACATCCCCTGTCCAGTATGCACTTTCAAGAGTGTGTCCTGATCGTGTTAGTTTAAACATCTTCATTCTCCCTAGTAATATATTTACTTGTGTTAAACTTGCTCATGTTACATCCTCCACTTTAATCTTTTCCCTACACTTATTAATTTTATCACGCTTCTTTTTATCTACATGCGTGACAGGCTTATGCAACCTGTCCATATATTTCTTGACAAAGTTGTTAATTTTTTTTATCTTTTTCATTATCATTCTCAACCTTCCAAATTTCTTTAAATAAACAATGTCTTGTATGTCCTTCATCCGTTTCATACATGAACTGTGCTGACAAGATACACGTTACCACTCCTGTACTAACCATGTCGAGTTCTATTTGTTCATGCCTGATTCTGTCTCCAACATTAGGACGTTTCATCTCCCTCTTCCTCTTCACGCTGTTGTTGTTCTAATTGTATTTGTTGTTTCCAGATTAGTAAATTATCTGTATGACTAAACATAGGATCTAGTGGTGTTGCAATGTCTATCAAAACATCTGTTAAGTTTTTTTCATTCACCTTCATTCTCCTGTTTGAAATAAGTATCTCGTTCTTTCTCGTCAATAATTCCAGACTTGATAAAATCTTTTTCAACTAGTGTCAAGTTTGGAAAAGAATCTTGAATAGATTTCCCACTTTCCCAAGCATTTAATTGTTTCCTTGTCACATTAATTTTCATCACGTTTCCCTCACCTGTGACTGGTGATTTTCTGAATAAAAACATAGTGTTATCCTTATCTTTTCAAATAATATTTAACTCAAATATTTATAGTAAAAGGAATACTACATTCCAATTTGGTAAAGTTATCATCAACACTAACTGCGGCATTTAAATAATTAGATACTGCTGTTTTTAATCTAGTGAAGATTCGTTTGCTATATCTTTCATTCGTAATGTTTCCTTCGACAATATCAAAAGTCACAATAAATTTAGTTGACTTAGAAAGATAAACACCTTTAATATAATTTACAAATTTTACAGAAGGATCTAACTTCGGACAAGAAGAAACTACAGCAGTAGTAGTTGCTAAAATTACAGGCTCTTCCGTTATTATTTCTTCAACAACTATAGCAGGTAGTTCAATTGTTTCATCAGTTGTTTTTATATTATTTAAATTGTATTCCTCTCTTGAAACGAACTCAAGATGTTCGTGATTTTTTAGATTTGTTTTAGTTACAGTTTGAAGTTCAAAGAAATTGTTTCTAATTCCTACAATTATATTTTCAATATCTTTTAACTTGTTACTTAATTCCAAATCTTTATTTTTTATTTCAGTTTTAATGTGATCATGTGTGGATAAGTTTAGGGCGGCTTGTGTATAAAACTCATCAACAAGTTCATTTGAAGTCGAAGTGTTTTGTTTTTCTGCTTCAAACATAAAGCTATCCAAAGTTCTTATTTCAGTACTTAAAGTTCTCAATTGAGAATTAAAATAATTAAACTTTGAATTGACTTGCATTCCAATTAAAATGATAGACACAATCAATCCTGAAACTGTACCAACTAGTATAGCGACTGTCTTTTTATTAAAAATATTCATATTAAATTACCTCTGTTTATTTCTATTTTTCCCAGATAAACATATCGTGAATATCGGAGTTCACTTTTTCTTTAACTGTTAAATTCCAATGGTCAATAATCTTTTCTTTATCTTCATTGCTTGTCAATAATTCATAGTGTACTTTTATAACTTTATATTCTTGATCCCCTTTTTCCCAGATCATGTAATCGTTTGCAAAGAGTTCATAAGTTAAATCGTGAGCAGTAATTAAAGTTTTTAACTCATCTAATGTCATTACTTTATTCCTCTTGTTTAACTAAACCACTTTGTTGCATAAGTGACTCAACATCATTAACAATATCTATAAACTCATCTTGTTTATCTTCGGTTCTAACTTCATCACCGTTTTCATCTTCAGTCCATATTGGATCAAGTGATGAATATTCTAGAACATAATTAGATAGTGTTGCATATAATTCAATCCATATTTCTGACGGAACATTTACTCTTGATCTAAGTTTAATCATTTGACACCTCCTCAAGTGTGTCCCTACCTTAACATATTTTTATTAAGATTGCAACCTTTATTTTTCTCTATTAAAATCAGAGGTTTATATTATAAAAAGATTCTTTGTCTGTAAATTGTACATTGAAAATCCATAGCCGAAACATCCAATCCTTCTCATGATTTAAAAAACTAAACAATCCTTTTTCGTTTGGTTTAAATATAAACATATCTAAGACTCCTCCGTCTTCGAATAAAAAAGTTACACCGTCAATACATTCTATATCTTTTGTTGGGTCTGTCGTGAATCTTATTCTCATTATAATAATCCTCTAGTATTTACAATCGTTCCAATAAAAATTACTATCCATAGAAAAACTACTAAAATTGTTGTTAAAGTTATAAGAGTTTTTACGGCGCGACGTTTTACGTTCCACTTAATCAACTGTTCAAAGTCTTCTTTGATTAACTGTTCACTCTCTTCATGTATTAGTTTCATTATTTTTTCCTCTGTTCTTTTCTATATCTAAACATATTATTATTCCTATAAAGATGCTGATAATATTTAAGATTATTAGAAAGATTAAAAGTGTACTACTCATGCGTTTCCTCATTTTTCCTTTGTTCAATTTTCCTATGCTCATCGTAACCTTCAACAGCCCATGTCCAATTATTCAATTTGTAAGTTGTACTTTTAAATTCTTGAATCCCCTCACTGAGATCCAAATAAGCATCGTCAATTCCATAGTCCTCATCTGCTGCTCCGAGATTCTTAAAACCTTGGACAAGTTCCATTAGAGATAAAAGATCTTTAGCATCACGAATGAGATTAACCAAACTCTCCTCATCTATTTTCATTTTAAATCTCCTAAATATTCATCATCATACACTTCAATTTCTACGTCCCAATCTTTCTGACCGGCTGTTTGATCATGGTATCCCTCTGTATATTGCGTTACCTCTTCTTCTGTCATATTTTCCTGTTGAATTAATTTAGATGTAATACTATTCCCTTCATAGTAGTGCGGATCATACAGCCTACCGTAATAATAATCAGCCCGTCCTCTATCCCTAGCTGAACCATGTCTATCTTGTTTGTTTTTCATTATCTTTTTCCTTCAGTTTATAGTATTGGTGTATCACCAGCATAAATTACTACTTTTTCAACTTCTTTATATTTTAAAAGTCTCTCTTTTAGTAACAATAAATCATATGTATTTGGTACACAAGATTTTCCATAGTAATGTTTACTTATTGCTGACCAGTTAAAAATACTCGGCTCATTTTCACCGCCTACTGTACATATAAATTTGTAATTATTCATGTTCAATTTGCTCCTGTTTGTTATGCTGCCAGTACTCTTTTACTTTTGAATCTTGATGACCATGTGCCATGAACAGTGATTGCAATATTCTGTTTTATGCCATTGCATAGTCCACAATCCAAGCAACTAATCCCTTCAGAATCCGATAGACATTCTATCTCACCATTCATTAGTGCATCACCTTCTAGCGCGACTCTGAAAGTCTTTGCGCCCATTGTCTGAAATTTTAACGCTTGTCTCGGCGTATCTGCTGACACTTGGCAAAGTGTTAAGAATCTCTTATCGAAAAACTTTCGCGCAGCTTGGTGAGTATATCCGGTATGACCTAGCGACATATTTACCATATTTTCAGCGACTTCAAATGGCATTGCAGCAGGGTCGCCATAAGATCCGAGCCTGACTTTGCGCCCCATGAAATAATGCGCATGATCCTTCGCATTAAACATCGAATAACCGCCCCGCTT
>Ga0209402_10005046_pt1 | contig 11897 bp, 9 predicted proteins | sample ArcticOcean_MG_C_3_FD_187437 | JGI IMG/M metagenome (GOLD analysis project Ga0209402, IMG submission 187437) | Marine microbial communities from western Arctic Ocean - ArcticOcean_MG_CB8_126 (SPAdes) (version 2) | ecosystem: Environmental > Aquatic > Marine > Oceanic | place: Arctic Ocean... | reverse complement strand
GCATATGATAATTTATATAAACGTACACACTAGTTGTCATAGTTCAGGCTATGGGTGCTAATCAGGCTAGTCGCTGGTAAATAAAAAGAACCACTTTTAAATCCTGTGATAGCATCTCGCTGCATACTAGGAGTAAGAGCGGAGTAAATATCCATGGTTACTTGTATAGAAGAGTGACCTAACCTCTCCTGGACAACCTTAGGGTGTACTCCCATCGTTAGTGAATATTTTAACTGGAAACATAATCCATTACATATATTTCATAGTTTCCATCTCTATCAGAAGTAAATGCTATTTTAGTTCCATCAGGAGACCACGAAGGATATTCATCCTCTGCATCGTTATTTGTAAGTCGAGTTGGATTAGTACCATCTGTATTCATAGTATAGATTTGGTCAGTTCCATCTCTTTCAGAAGCAAAGGCAATTCTAGTCCCATCAGATGACCACGATGGAAAAGCATCCCATCTGTCATCATCATTTGAAATATTAGTTTGATTAGTACCATCCGTATTCATCACATAGATTTGGATGATTGGTTTTTTATCAGTTCCACCTCTATCAGAAATGAATGCTATTTTAGTTCCATCAGGTGACCACGATGGAATAGCATCCTCTGCATCGTTATTTGTAAGTCGAGTTGGATTAGATGTATACCCACCAGTTATATAAAAACTTCCTATTGGAGTATCTCTAGTTTCTCGCATGGGTGTAGGCGTAGGTGTCGGAGTAGCTGTAGCAGTTGGTTCAGGAGTTGCTGTAGCAGTTGGTTTTGGAGTTGCTGTAGCAGTTGGTTCAGGAGTTCCTGTAGCAGTTGGTTTTGGTATAAGAGTGGCTGTAGGCTCTGGTTTTTCTTTTAAACCTTCTGCTTTGCCAGCATCAATTGTTGCCTGTACACCAATTGACACCTCAGGTGCTTCAGCAGTAGTTCCACCACAGGCAACTACAGTTAATACAACTACTAATAATGTTATTATTTTGTTCATTTGAGGAGAGTATATCATGGGGTAGGCATAAGGTATGGCTCAAAAAATTGTATGGGGGTAATAGGGTATGCGTGACAGTTTAATTTTTACAAAAAGAGGTTTATAATTCTGACATTATGGAGGTCAAAATATTATGATATCTATGGACATTCAAAACGCGGAAAAGATATTACTCGAGATTAAGGAATTGATGGATGAATTAAATGTTGTTTTCTTTCTTCGTCATGGTACTTGTTTGGGTGCTGTCAGAGATGGGCAACTTATTCCTTGGGATGATGATCTTGATATTGGATCAATAATTGGAATGAATGGTCTTGACGAAAAATCCATTAATAAAACTGTTGATAAATTTAAGTTTGCTGGTTTCAAAACTGAGGTAAGCGAAACATCATTTCACATTGGTGTTACGCTTTCGAAACTAGAAATACTTATAGACTGGACCTGTTATAAGGTGATTCAGGGAAGTATATATCAATACCCTGCGGTCAAAATACCCATTGAGCTTTATGATGATTTAAAACCAATCTCGTTCCTTGGGGATACTTTCTTTGTACCAAATCCTCCTGAAAAATATTTATCACTCAAATATGGATCTGAATGGCATATTCCAAAAAAAATGGATTTTGAAGGAGATATTGTAAATTCGATACCGGAATCTGTAATTCCCCAACAATCTAGTATATTTACTCGAATACACAAGTTTTTTTTCCCAAATAAATACATTACCAAAATTCGAATTCTCGCAGATGACAATAGACCTGTTGAGTCAGCTAATGTAACCATTGTAGGACTTAGAAAATGTATAACTGATCGCCAAGGGTATGCCGAATTTGATTTGTTAATTAAGGACTGGTACGCAGTCATTATTGAAAAAGGTAAAGAAAAAGAGATTCTCTACACGGAGATTTTGAAACCAGGGTTAAATTACTATTATTTACCAAACAAATACGAGACATCAGGAAGATTACAGGTTTTGAAAGAGGAAAATTAACAAACTTTAGAGGTTAATTGTTTAACCTACTTGGTGTGGTGACTATTATGAGAATATATGTTGATATGGTAGGTGACCTGTTTCACTTTGGGCATGTAAATTTATTAAAGCAAGCTCGTGAATTGGGAGATCATCTTATTGTTGGGGTTCATTCTGACAAAGTTGTTGAAGGTTACAAACGTTTACCTATAATGACCATGCAAGAGAGGATATCTACAATAATTTCTTGTAGGTATGTAGATGAAGTAATACCTAATGCGCCTTTGTCTATAGATCTTGGATGGATTAATAAACACAATATAGACATGGTGGTTCACGGTAACGATTTTACCGAAGATTTACTCCAAAGTTGTTATAAGGTTCCAATCGAAATGGGTATTTTCCATCTTCTCCCTTATACTTCAGGTATTTCTACCACTGATATTATCAGAAGATGTAAGAATGCTTAGATATGTATGATATTGAAGAAATATAATCTTTCTAGTAATTGTTTATTTGCTGTCTGTTTGTCGTTGAGTGGGTGTTCAAAGCATCACATTATAGTTGTCGCAACAAAACTCTTTTCTATAGTTACGTCACACTGTCAAATTACTCCAGCTAAGGTTATCGAGGTATGGCCTAAAGCTCAATTCCAATTGGCACAAGCAAGTGTATAGTTTATCTCTCCACCTCCCCTATATTGCTTTTTAATTGCTGTTCTAGTACAATTTTGCGTACAGAAACATTATCAATTATATTAAAATGAGCATTTAATTGTGTACAATAAAACACGATAAGCGCACAAATTGCGTACAGAGATAATAATAAAATGCCAAAAAGAAGAAGTAATAATATAGACGAATTATTTAGACAAGCCTGTATCAACTTGTTCATAAAAGACCAGTGGTTCATAAGCAAGAATCACAATAGACTTGAGCCTATAGCACAGGATGTAATGGATGAAGTCGTGAAAATTAATAAGGTTGAAGATGAAAACTTATTAAAGAAGCGCTGGTATCAGAGAGAGATAGAAACAAATCTGGCCCCATTGCCTGCTGCACAAAAAGCAAAAGAAACAAGACTCGAAAGAGATTCATTGGAAGAAAACCAATCATGGGATATATCAAAGATCAATTCTCCAATAAAACTTTTATCTGAAGTTTATCAATATACTGTTTGTATTGATGAACCATTTACGCAAGGTATGGCTCAAAAAATACATGATTTAGGAGAACTACTAGAAGGCACTAGTCCTGAAGTTGTTTACGAGATTGTCGCTGAGTACTCTAGGAGAGCTGAAATTCCTTATACTACTTTTGGGCATGCAGCAACACTGAGCTACTTCAGTACAGATACTACTGATCTAGATTTATATGTTCAAACTCTAAATAAAAACAACTCTTTACGGCTAGTAATGCTAGATAAATACTACCGTGCAAAAGCTTACAGGAATAGAGATCTGAATGATAAATGGAGAAACGGTACAGTCCGGGTTGAATCATGGGAAAAAGACCCACCATTTGACCCATTAGATTTAATGGCAAGAAAACTTATTCGGTATTTATCTGATCCAAAAAAATCCTCTAGCCCAGGAAGGGAATTCCTAACACAAGCCAAAGAGTTATTAGCAGTAAAGAAAATATCACGTGAGCAACAGTTGCATGTGTGTTATTTGGTAGGAAGGATGTCAACTGGCACTAACTGGAATACAGTTAATTTTTGGGAAAGAAATGAAAAATTACTTGAACTTATTGAATGGTTTATTAATTTAATTACACCAGAATATTCTTCAGTTCCAGAATATATAACAGACTTTTTTGGTATCGCAGAGTGGGCTGACATACCAACAAAATCTGTACAGCCAGCAGCGAAAACCTCTCCTGCTGCAACTACAATTAATGAAAAAATTATTAATGAACCATTTACCCAAACCGAAGGTGCGCAAGGAAGATTTCGTGGTAAGGGAAGTGACTTAATGGATATAGAAGGAGTGAATTAACTTAGTAACAATTTTATTTATAAATATGGCTACCAAAGTACTTCACGATCCCATCTAAATGAAAAGAGGTTGAATTAAATAGCTTTTATTTAAATTACCTTATTTACTAAATATGCCCTAACACTTTGGAGTCTTTGGATTACTTCCGGTGGCAGATATCCTTTTTTACCTGTAGTGTCACAGTCTAGTTAATATTAGTATTATTTCTTGTCCACCTTAGCCAAAGCGATTGTTACCTACAACTAGTAGCGATGACACGAATATAATTTGCTGGACATCCCTATCAATGCCCAAGCCTGGCGAGACAATGCTAGTAATTCGTAAACACTAGGTCGTAAGTCCAATTCTCGCCGGTGACTCCATGATTTTAAGTTCAAATTGTCATTATATTAGATTTGGTGTTAGCCCGATTTACCCTCAAGCCCTACCCTTTGTCCTCAACAAGATTTTTCAGGGTATAAAATTCTCATTTTAAAAATGGTAGAATCACAGTATGGAATATTTGGTAACAGCTAGTTGGGTGATAATAACTTGGTATATTATTAAGATATTATTTGCGATTTTCATATATAGAAAATATAAATCTCAAATTTTAGGATTTTGTAAAAGACATCTTGGTTTTCTTTTTAGTAGAAGTTGAAATTAGCACTCTGATATAATCCCTACCAAATGTATAAGGAGGATAATTAAATGCGAGGTATAGGTGTATTCGAATTTGGAGATCCAGATGTAATGCAGGTATTAGATTTACCTGAAGTCCATGCAGGGCTAGGTGAAATAAGAATGCGCGTATATGCCTCATCAGTTAATCCAACTGACCTTTCAATCAGGAATGGGGCTAGAGCAGAAATACTAAAACAAATTGTCCCTCCTTATGTGCCAGGGATGGACGCTGCTGGGGTGATAGACGAGATAGGGCCTGGGACGGAAACTGATCTCACTATAGGGACTTCAGTCATGGCTATGGTTGTACCAAATGGAAGCCATGGAGCCTACCGCGAGAGTATCGTTTTGAGCATTGATTCAGTAGTGAAATCTCCAGAAGGTTTCTCTCACGCAGAGTCGGCTACACTTCCAATGAATGGGTTGACAGCCCGGCAATCTTTGGATCAATTGGCTCTTAGTGCCGGCCAAACAATTGCAGTGACTGGAGCAGCTGGTGCCTACGGCGGTTATGTAATCCAAATTGCGAAGCATGAGGGACTGAAAGTAATTGCCGATGCATCCGCATCCGATGAATCATTGGTTAGTGACCTTGGTGCCGACATAATAGTACCAAGAGGTGACAATTTTTCCCAACAGGTTCGGAAAGTCGCACCCAATGGGGTGGATGGCCTTGCAGATGGTGCTGTTTTATCCAAACTGGCTATTGGCGCAGTTCGCGATGGAGGAGCATTCGTATCAGTACGGGGCTGGGGAGGCAATGACGAACGGGATATTTCGTTCTACAAGACATCTGTTCGAAATTATGATCATAGAAATGATCTACTTGATCAATTGAGGCACCTTGCAGAGACTGGGATTGTGAGCTTGCGAGTTGCTGCAACATACAAACCCGAGCAAGCGAGTGAGGCTCATCGCAGACTTGAAGCCAGAGGAACTCGCGGGCGCTGTGTAATAATCTATTAAAGTTCGAATATATCTGTTGAATATAGTAATTCCTATACCAAACATACACCAGTAAACTACTGAGCTTAATCCTCAACCTTACAACCCTTTGGTATATGGCCCTTTTTTAATAGTAAAGGTACATACTCTCAAAAATTAATCCTAGCAATATCACTTATTTCACCTAGCACGATACTAGTTGTAGCAAGTTCTAGAATCCGCTGACAATAAATACCCTTTAAGTTAGACTATTCATTAATTAAATTTAAACACTTCGGAGTTTATATGCAACAAAACAAATTAGAGTTAGAAATTGCCAACTATATTACAAGAACTAAAAAATCTAAATCTTTGCAAGATAGAGCATCAAAGTATTTACCTGGAGGGAGTACCAGGGATGCTCAATATTTTGATCCATATCCTATATTTGCAGATTATGGTAAAGGACATTTTTTATATGATGTAGATGGAAACAAATACTTAGATTTTGTAATTAATGCTACCAGCTTGATTTTGGGCCATTCTCATAATGACATAATAGATATTCTGCAACAACAAATAGAAAAAGGAACAGTATTTAGTGCACCTGTAGAAAATTTAATACATTATGCCGAACTTCTTTGTAATAGAATTCCATCTGTAGATACGCTGCGATTTACAAATTCCGGAACTGAAGCAACACTCTTAGCAATACGAGCTGCACGCGCTTTCACAAAAAAATCTAAAATTGCTAAGTTTGAAGGAGGCTACCATGGAACTCATGAATCTGTTGTAATTAGTGTATCTCCTCAATTAGAAAACTTATCAGATAATGAGTATAATCCTATCCCAGGTTATGCAGGCCAACCAAAAAATATATTAGAAGATGTGATATTACTTCCATATAATGATTTAGATATATGCGAAACAAAGATACGAGAACACAAAGATAGCCTATCTTGTGTAATAATGGAGCCTGTAATATCAGCCTTCGGATACACTCCTCTAAATTTAGAATTTTTACAGGGAATTCGTAAAATAACCCATGACTTAAATATATTACTCATTTTTGATGAAGTTCAAAGTTTGCGAATATCTTCTGGTGGGGCTCAAGATTATTTTGGGGTAATACCTGACTTGACTGCTATGGGTAAAATTATAGGAGGCGGAATGCCAGTTGGAGCTTTTGGTGGGCAAGAGGATATTATGTCCATATTTGATCAATCAGAAGGAAAGTCCTTTATTCCTCATTCTGGTACTTTTAACGGGAACCCCATGACGTTAGCTGCTGGGCTTGTAACAATGAACCACCTAACTCCGGATGTATATTCACAACTAGATAGTTTAGGAGAAATGTTGCGACAAAAATTACGATCTGTATTTGATGAATTTGAAATACCTGCTGTAGTATCTGGCATCAGTTCTTTCTTTGGGATACATTTCCGTGATAATGAAATTACAGATTATCGATCAACTCTTAATTCGAATAAATCATTACGAAAATTACTCTTCTTAGGTCTTATAAACAATGGAGTATTATTACAAAGCCAAACAGCAGGTGCTCTTAATATATTATCAACAGAAACTGAAATAAATATTCTAGTGAATACAATAAGAGATGTATTACAACGTATTAAAGATTAGAAATAGGTTTATTGGTATATATTTCATGTTCGCATTTCTAGTATTAGTTCAGAAATTAGCTGGCTTGCAGACAATGAACGTGCCTGTTTGAATCCGGTTCCCACCCAAATGCTTTGATATTCTAAATTATTCATTGTTTCTGCGAATGCTTTTAACGGACTAGTGAGAGAGTTTTGCAAAGGGAATGGTAAGACAAAATTTTTATCTATTTTCGACATGAATTCATTCTCAATTCCCTGTGCCCATCTACCTGAAAACCCTAATGTGTATGCTGTTTGTCTTTTTTGATGAGTGGAAATAGCATCCCGGTATAAAGAACTTTTTCCTGCTTCATCACAGCAGAGGAATGCTGTTCCCATTTGAACAGCTAGAGCTCCTTTACTCAAAAAGTTTACAATATCTTTACCATCCATTATTCCTCCTGCAGAAATAATTGGTATTGAGCAATTCTCAATAAAAGATTTTAATAAATCCAACGCATGTAATTTTTCATCACTTACACTATATGCATCAAAAGTCCCTCTGTGTCCACCAGCTTCTATTCCTTGTGCTACCACGAAATCAGCACCAGAATTTTCAATAGAATGCGCATCGTCTAGACAAGTAGCTGTTACACCAACCAACATACCCAAAGAATGTGCTTTCTCAATTACATAAGATGGTGGTACGCCAAAATGGAAGGTTATCAATTCTGGCGCATATTCCCAAATCGGCTCAAGTTGTTGCTCTAAATCAGGGAAAAATGGTGGAGAGGGTATATTATATTGAATGTCTCCTTTTATTGGTAATTCCTCTAAAACCTTGATGGCTTTTTGATACTCATCATCCGACGGAATTTCTGGATGCGTAAAGATAAAAAAATTTGCGTTTATCGGTTTTTTTGTAAGCCTTCTTACCTCTCTTAAGTCTGAATTAATCTTCTCAGCACTACTGTAAGCAAAACCAAAACTGCCCATTGCACCCGAATTAGAGACAGCCGCCACTAGTTTTGGAGTTGTAATCGATGCCATCGGAGCTTGAATGATCGGCAGGATGTTATTAAATAAATCAACAATATTGGAAACCATTTCCCCCTCCTTAGTTACACTTAATCTATAGTACCAAAGGATTTACAGCAACTGCTACAATAAATTCTATATAGTTTAACAATGTACCAATTTAGATTTAAAATCGTTACGTTCAGCTACCTTTGCTCAGGAAGAAAGCGGCCATTTTGTAATAATTTAGATATGCGTGATAATTTATGGCCAATAAAAAGAGTTAGCTTAAGGGATTAGTCTTTCTAAGAAATTGCAAGAGAAGGTCATTAATATAATTGCTAAAACAGTTATTTTCAACAGCAAATTCATGTATCACCTCTTGCTACAAGTCTACCTACAACAGATCGACATGACAATCCTGGCAATTATTAAATTAAAGTGTGGAAATCTTATATGTATAAGGAATTCAATCTTCTTTTTGCCATAATAACTCAACATCTCTTAATGCATAAGCAATCATTTCCCCTAGTTCGGACAACATACTAAAATCAGATTCTTTTGGTTCTTCTCGAAGGTGCATATTTTGTAATTGTTGATATGGGTTGTTGAAGTGCTTTGCTTGTTCACACATAATCATAATCCCTGAGACAACTTGATTAAGTTCAAGTGCAATTCCTTGTGCATTATCTAAGGAATTCCAAAACAGATTGGATTCCTGCTCTGCATTACGACAAAGGGCAAATTCTTTCATTACTTCTTCTTCTTCTTCAGAGTTATTTCTGTATGGGTTATCATTCATGTATCACCTCTCTTAGATATGAATTGTAGCATAAGGGGAGATACTTCTGGCAACTGTTTGCACACAATAAAAAAGTGTACATAATAGCACAAGCACTTGATAATCATTGAGAGGGAGATTGTTTGACCAGTACATACATACTGCCTGATCAATCCGAGGATACCGTAAAGTAAGGATATAGTGAATTTAATAAACATGAAATCCTATGAATCTTATTGCATTATTTAATACGCTGAGGCGGAACTATTGTCAACGGTGAGTTAAGTATGAGTGTTTCGTGAAAAAGTATCCAGAAAACAATGGATTGATGTTACTTTCTTTTCAGGAAAAACCCAAGCTCTTTTATGGATTACATACTCCCAAACTGAAAATATTCTTGGTAGTATTGGTATTCGTGCTGGTATAAGTATTTCTGATATTTTATACAGATTGAGTAAGCTAGCCTTTCGTAAACAACAATTACTTTACAGAAATCTCAATCGCACACAATAACTCTTTTGTATGTTTTCATCAGCACATACCAGTTATCGTATATGCTACAATAAGGGCATGGGAACTTTGGTAACAGGTGTTTGGATAATCATAGTTTATAAAATTGTTAAGACTGTAATTGTAATTTTGGTATTTAGAAAATATAAATCTCAAATTTTAGGATTTTGCAGAAGACATCTTGGTTTTCTTTTTAGTAGAAATTAACACCCCCCATCTGATTATAGTTATGACACTATGACTAATCAAACTATTTTATTAATTATTCTAAGAGATCTAGGTAAACTAATTTAGTTTTCATACCAAATGAACAAGTAATACAAAAATATATAGTGAACGTGCAATTTGGAGAAAAGGCCCGCCGGAGAAAAATCACCCCGACATCCGTACTATCCCACTAAGGCTCAATGTTAGCGCAACTGTTTCTTAACATTATTTACATTTTTGATATATACGCAATGACAACTATTTTCTATTCAGAACGTAATGCAGGCCTAGTTATTCAAGTTGCACTAAATTAATCAGGAGTGAACAAGTGTCTGCATATATATACGTTTTTTATTGTGTGCAAACAGACGCCCTTAAGTATTTACCCTAAACATCTACCCTTATGCTACAATTCATATCTAAGAGAGGTGATACATGAATGATAACCCATACAGAAATAACTCTGAAGAAGAAGAAGAAGTAATGAAAGAATTTGCCCTTTGTGATAATACAGAGGAAGAATCCAGTATGATCTGGAATGTTTTAGATGAAGCACAAGAAACTGCGCTCAGACTTAATCAATCTATATCAGATATTATAATTATGTGTGAACAAGCAAAGCACTTCAACAACCCATATCAACAATTACAAGATATGCACCTTGAAGAAGAACCAAAAGAATCTGATTTTAGTATGTTGTCCGAACTAGAGGAAATGATTGCTTATGCATTAAAAGATGTTGAGGCATTGGTGAAAAAGAAAAGTTAGATTTTTCTCTTATATAGTTCTGCAAAAGTTTAATTATAGTAGACTATTAGAGCGAACCTATAACACTATCAGGGCATTATGGGATCTTGCTTAGAATGATGATTATGAATATATATAAATGGCATAAAAGATTTGTTAAATAATTTCAAATAAAATTTAAACTTTCTAATTACCCTATGCTTTAGGTTGCTTTTATTGAGGGCTTTTTATTGGCAATATTTATAGTTAGTATAATTATATGGAATTTTCCCGTTTACTGCTACTATATATTCAACCTATTGGATTGGATTTAACTAACTTTTTTAGAAAAACTTAGTAACCAACAAATAACTAGAAAGAATGATTAAAGGGCGATTTATGAACCATTTCACAATTTACAAAAATAGTTATTACAAAATGCAATATTTGTGATAAATATCGCAGAAAGATGCAATAAATAACAAATAATTATGCAATTATCTAATTGTCTTCTGTTGGGACTTAGTAGCGCATACGCCATTAAGACTCGTACTATTTGATATTAACCAATATGATATTTAGCTCTTTTTAAATGAATTAAATTACCACAAGTAGGCATATTAAATTACTTGTGCCGCAGTACTCTTACAATATTTTACAACTTCCAACAGAAGTCCTTTTTTATTAGTTGTAATGGTAAATTACTACATCCCAGAAATATCGTGCCGACTCCTTAATAAGCACAAATTTGTCGCATGTAGAAGGTGAATCATGTAGTTTTATCACCCCTGTGATATACTCCGTCCAAATGAGCCCAATCACATATTAATATACTAATGTGATTGGAAAAGCAATTTGAATAAAACCGTAAGTGATTTTGATAAAAATAAAAACTACGAACTAAATAAAACCACTTTATGGAACAAACACAATATAGTTATTATCGATGGATAATTCAGACAATTATAATCCTACTACAAATTAGCCTAGGACTGAATTTCATGGCCCCTTCACCATTATTCCTTTTGATCATAGATAATTATGGAATTAGCAAAGGAATAGTTAGTATTTTAGTATCATCAGTGACATTAGTTATGGCTATATCTCTTATACCTGGCGGCTTTTTAATTTCTGTAATAGGGTCAAAAAAAGCTATGACTTTAAGCGGGGTTTTGATGTCTGCTGGATTATTAATACCATTAGTAGATTCTTTTACAATGCTAGTGGTATTAAGAATTTTCTTTGGGATTGGTGCAGCAATATCCATACCTACTACTAGTGCTATTACAATGGAATGGTTTAAGCCTAAAGAATTCCCTCTTATTAATGGAGTTAATGAGTCAGGCCGAGCATTAGGTGTTTCATTAGGCGTTTTATGTGCCATCCCAGTTGCCAATATTAATGGATGGGAAACGACATTATTTTTATACAGCATACTTCCAGCAATTGCTACCCTTCTTTGGCTTATACTAGGGCAATCAGTAATCAATTTAACTATTCCACCACCTATA
>Ga0209402_10005042_pt1 | contig 11902 bp, 9 predicted proteins | sample ArcticOcean_MG_C_3_FD_187437 | JGI IMG/M metagenome (GOLD analysis project Ga0209402, IMG submission 187437) | Marine microbial communities from western Arctic Ocean - ArcticOcean_MG_CB8_126 (SPAdes) (version 2) | ecosystem: Environmental > Aquatic > Marine > Oceanic | place: Arctic Ocean... | reverse complement strand
GTGAGTACTTGGAATTACGACCTAATTTAAAAACAAAAGATGATTACAAAAGAATCTTTGTCACTAATTCAAGTTTGGCCGATATTCTTATTGAGGGGCTTTGTAGAGCAGGTTGGGAGCCAGAAGATTAAAACATTTACAGAATACACAATTATCTCCTGCGAGTAACCCCACTAATTCTTCACAGTCAGACACTCTCCACTACCTTCCCACTTCATTGTATAACAAACCGATTGATGTTATAAATTGGTTTCTCCTAAACCACAAAACTTAATTAAATGGAATATTATGTTGGAAAGTATACCTATTTTTATATTCATTATTGGAATATTATTTATAATTATTTTACTAATTCTTTGGTTTTTGTTGCCGTTTGCAATCTTTGGGACAAAAGATAAGTTGAATGATTTAATAAATGAAACTAAGAAAACAAATTCTCAATTAGAAAAATTAAGAGCACTATTTGTAACAATGATCAAACTACAAAAAGATAGCAAATCTCTAACAAAGAAATCAGAATCTGAAGATTAAATGAAGTTAGTAACAGCTATACTACAAATATACCTCCATCAATTAAAATAAGATTTTTAACTGTATAAACTCCATAAATCAATTTTCTTTAACGCTGCAATGCCTGATATTTCTGGACTTAACGAGTGGGGATTTTGGAGGTAAAGGGCCTTGAAAGTTGAGAAAACCTTTCCAGCGAGTGCAACATAATTGCAACAATTACTTCAGTAACACTTTATGCCAATGAAGTAATACGTTGCAAATGCTGGTGGGTCGGCGGGGGCTCGAACCCCGGACCACCTGATTAAAAGTCACGTTGATACTAACAACTACAACAACTAGCAATTAATAATCAGTTACTTATATGTTGTGAATGATTGCCATATGATGCCTATTATTGGGATCAAGTGTGACAAATTTGTGACAAAAAGTCAAGGACCCCACCACCCCCTACGGGGTACCCCCTTACTTCGTTATTTAGAGAGAGACACAATCCCCCCAAAAAAAATCCAGCTTACATAAAAATTCAGAACAACCTTGAATAAAAATATAAATATTGTTATTCATAGGTTGGTCAAAAAAGCAGAATGATTAATCAAACGAAAGACAAATAAGAGCAGACCTTAACTCATAAGAACAATTGTACTTTACTTGGGCTCCTCTTCAAAATTTAAATTTTTAATGATTATTTATATATTTAAAAGAATAATTTTTGTCTTACCGGTGTTATTCGGCTCTTCAATTTTAGTCTTTATTCTTTTAAACTTAGCACCTGGTGACCCGATTACAAAATTAGTGGGACCTTTTGCTTCAGCAGAAACAAGAGAATCAATAAAAATAGCATATGGATTAAATGAACCAATGATTGTTCAATATTTTAAATGGGTTTACAATTTATTAAATGGAAATCTTGGAATATCTATTGAAAAAAGTGTCCCAGTTTATGATATTGTAATCGACCGATTATATAATAGTATTGTTTTATCATTATTTAGTGGAATTATAGGTATTTTATTCGGTTTAATATGTGGAAGTATTTGTGCACTTTATCATAATAAATTACTGGACAAAATAATTTTATTATTATTTGTTTTAGGTATCAGCATACCCCCTTATTGGTTAGCAATAGTTAGTATATTTGTATTTAGTATAGAATTTGAATGGTTCCCAACTGGAGGAATGTATAATGTGGATGGTGAAGAAAATTTATTTGATTTGATTAGACATATAATTTTACCAGGACTATTGGCATCATTAATTCCAGGAGCTATTATTGGAAGAGTAACCAGAACAGCAATTTTAGAACAAATTTATCAAGACTATGTTAGAACAGCCTTAGGAAAGGGAATAAATAAATTTTTTGTATTTTTTAACCATATATTACCAAACGCATTACCATCAATAGTAAATATGACGAGTTTACAAATAGGTTATTTAATGCTTGGCTCAGCCGTTTTTATCGAAATTGTCTTTAATTGGCCTGGTTTAGGCTTATTAGCTTATCAAGCAATATTAGCAAGAGATATTCCAGTACTGCTTGGAATTATAATTGTTTCTTCTGTTTTATTTGTATTATTAAATATAATAGCAGATACAGTCCTGTTATTAATTGACCCAAGAACTAATTTTAAATAAATAAGTAAATAAATATTCTTTAAAATGGCCAAGAAAATTAATTTATTAAATATCGGGTTATGTGTTTTAATTATTTTTATAATTTTAGCAATATTTACTCCAGTTATGAATTTGAAAGATCCATTAATAATAAATTTATCACAAAGATTTGCACCAATTGGGACAGCAAATCATTTACTCGGGACTGATAATTTAGGAAGGGATTTATTATCAAGATTAATATGGGGAGCTAGGCCATCGTTAATAATTGGCCTGGTGCCAATAGTTATAGGCATTATAATTTCTTCAATCTTAGGAGGTTTAGCAGGTTATAAAAGAGGCTATATTGAAATTATTATTATGAGAATATTAGACATCATACTTGCATTACCCCCAGTTTTTTTAGCAATTACAATTGCTGCTATCTTAGGACCAGGGTTAAAAAATATGTTATTTGCACTTACTTTTATATTGATACCACCTATGACTAGAGTTGTGTACCAAGAAATAATTAGAACAAGTAATCTACTATTTATAGACGCAGCAAAAATAACAGGTGCAAGTACAGCAAGGATAATATTTATACATATTTTACCAAATTCTATATCTACATTATTAGCCTATGGAGCTTCAGTGGCTGGATTGGGTATTGTCTTAGGCGCTGGATTAAGTTTTATCGGTTTAGGGATACAACCTCCAGATCCAGATTGGGGTCAAACGATAAATGGAGGAAGATCAGCCCTTATAAAAGCTCCACATGTTGCGTTACTTCCTGGGTTAGGAATATTAATTTTATCTTTTTCATTTAATTTAATTGCCGATGGATTAAGGGATATAAATTCCCCTACACAAAAGGAAAGTATATTTTAATAATAAACATTTTTTTATATGTAATTACATTAGATATGTAATTATTAGTAATATATAACAAGTTAAATTAATAATTAATATGAATAATTATGAAATCGAAATAAATTTGGATTTAGATATTCCTATGAGGGATGGAATATTACTTCATGCAGTATTATATAAACCCAAAGTCAATAATGAATTGCCGGTTCTATTATTACGGTCCCCTTATGGTGCTGAATTTCCAGATTATAGTGAATGGGGGCCAAAATTTTGTGAGGCAGGTTATGCTGTAGTAATGCAAGATATTCGAGGTAGATTAAATTCTAATGGTGTATGTTTACCATATAATCAAGAAATTAATGATGGCTATGATACTCAAAAATGGATATCTAATCAAACTTGGTGCGATGGCAGTATTGGAACTTTTGGTATTTCTTATTCTGGTTTTACGCAGGTTCTTACTGCCCCCCTAGAAAATAAATATCTTAAAGCACTGGTTCCAGTCGGGAATCAAGTAAATAATTATGGACATTTAAGATATAATGGGATATTACAACTCGAAAATACAATTAACTGGATTTGGTGGGGAAATAGAATAACACAACATGTCCCTAAAAATTTAATTAATTGGAATTTAATATACAAAAAATTACCAATAAATAAAGCATTAGACGGAATAGCAAATCGTCCTTATTTTAAAAAGATTATCAAAAATGAAAATTATAATAAATTTTGGAAGCATGCTGATATAGAGAATAAATATCATAAAATTAAAGCACCTGCATATTTTATAACCGGTTGGTATGATAATTTAGTTCATGAAACATTCAAAAATTTTGTTGGATGGAAAACAAAAACAAAAGATAAATTAGCAAAAGATAAAACCAGATTATTAGTTGGACCATGGTATCATTATAATTTAGGTAAAAATACTAAGTTTGGTGATATTAGTTTTGGGGATAATGGTTCTTTAGATCTTGTTAATGAACAACTAAAATGGTTTGATCAAAGATTAAAACATATTGATACTGGTATAGATGATCAACCACCGATAAAAATTTTTGTAATGGGGGATAACAAATGGAGATACGAAGAAGAATGGCCTCTATTAAGAACAAAATATGTTAAATATTATATTCATAGTGGAGGGTGCGCAAATACTAGAAATGGAGACGGGCTGTTAAAAACAACTATACCGAATAATCAAACTTTTGATACTTTTAATTATAATCCTGATAATCCTGTTCCTACTATAGGTGGACAAAGTCAATTAATTGAACATTGTGGACCACAAAATAGATATGAAATAGAAACTAGAGATGATATTTTAATTTATACTACAAACAAATTAAAATATGATACAGAAGTAACTGGTAAAATTGAAATAGTTTTGTATGCTTCATCTTCTGCAATAGATACTGATTTTACAGCAACATTAGTAGATGTTTATCCAGATAACAAATGTATACATATTTCTGATGGTATAATAAGGACTAAATTTAGGGAATCTTATGAGAATCCAAGTTTAATTAGTCCAAATAATATTTACACTTTCGTTTTTCCATTATGGGAAACGAGTAATGTTTTTAAAAAAAATCATAAAATCAGATTAGAGATATCAAGTAGTAATTTCCCAAGATTTAACCGAAATCTTAATACTGGAAAAGATATGTATGGTGATAAAGAAATTATTATTTGTAATCAAAAAATATATCATAACAGAATTTATCCTTCTCATGTAATATTACCAATAATCCCCACTGATTGACAAATCGTGAATATATGGTAGATACCGATAAAATACTATCAATTAAAAATTTAAAAGTTAAATTATATATTAATAACATTGTAATAAATGCCGTAAATGGTATAAATTTATCAATAAATAAAGGGGAAACTATAGCAATTGTTGGTGAAAGTGGATCTGGGAAAAGCACTCTGGCATTATCAATTTTAGGATTATTACCTAAAATTACAAAGGATTCAATGGAAGGATCTATTTATTTTGAAGACAAAAATATATTAGACTATACTAATAACTATATTGAAAAAATTAGAGGTGACAAAATATCAATTATATATCAAGATCCTTTAACATCACTAAATCCAGTAAAAAGAATTGGGAATCAAATTAAAGAATCTATATTAAAATATCAAGATATTTCAAAATATGATGCTGAAAAGGAAACTATTACTTTATTATCTAGTGTCGGCATTAAAAATGTCAAAGATAGAGTACATCAATTTCCTCATAATTTTTCAGGCGGAATGAGGCAAAGAGTAATGATTGCAATGGCAATTTCAAATAACCCATCAATTTTAATTGCCGATGAAGCAACCACTTCATTAGACGTTACAACACAAATTCAAATTGTGAATTTGTTATCTGATATTCAAAATAAAACTGGAATGTCTATTATTTGGATAACTCATGATTTGTCACTTGCTTCACGAATAGCAAATAGAGTAGTTGTAATGTACGCAGGTAAAATTCTAGAAGAGGCGTCTGCTAATTCATTATATAATAAACCATTTCATCCATATACAAACGCATTACTTCAAGCAGTTCCTCAACTAGACACAAAAAGGGTGACACGTTTTAAAAATATAAATGGTAATATCAGTAATTCACTTGGAATAAATAATTCTTGCGTTTACGAACCTAGATGTGATCAAAGCTTTAATGATTGTATGACTCATCCACCGAATATATTACTAGATGATGAACACAATGTTGCATGCTGGTTGTATAAAGGTCAATAATTATGAATCAGATATTGTCAGTAAAAAATCTTGTAATTAAATTCCCATTACAAGAAAAATCATCTTCATTTATAAAGAATAATATTTATATTAATGCTGTAAATGGAATTTCTTTTACTATAAATAAAGGTGAAACTCTTGGACTTGTTGGAGAAAGTGGATGTGGTAAAACATCAACTTTACGAGCAATTATGCAACTTATTAAACCAGATTCAGGTCAAATTTTATTTAAAGGTGACGATCTTGCTAAATTATCTGCTGTTAAGCTTCAAAAAATAAGGAAAGATTTTCAAATGATATTTCAGGATCCTTTTACATCCTTAAACCCAAAAATGTCTGTTTCATCTATATTAAAAGAACCATCCATAATTCATCAAAACTTTAAAAAAAATGAATTAGATGATTTAGTGAATTCTCTTCTTATACAGGTAGGGTTAAATATTGATATTAAACGCAGAAAACCACATCAACTATCTGGAGGTCAAAGACAAAGAGTGGGTATTGCCAAAGCAATTTCACTAAAACCTAAATTACTTGTATGTGATGAACCTCTATCTTCACTTGATGTTTCAGTACAAGCTCAAATATTCAATCTGTTAATGGAATTAAAAGAAACAAATAACCTTACCATACTTTTTGTCAGTCATGATTTAAACGTAGTTCGACATTTTGCTGATAGAATAGCAATAATGTATCTTGGTAAATTATTAGAAATAATTGATTCAAATAATATTCTTAATTGCTCCCACCCTTATACATTAGAACTATTAGCATCAGTATTTTTAATAAATAAAACAAATAAAAATTATTTAAAACAAGCATTGAACCATGAAACTTTAGAAGATAATCAACTTTTAGTTGGTTGTGTATATAAGAGCAGATGCTCATATTCTGAAGATATATGTTTTAAGGAGGAACCAAAACTTAATAAACTAAACAGTAATCATTTAATTGCATGCCATTGTTTTAATAAAATACAAAATATGGCTAATTAATTCCGTTTAGGTATTGATCATGTTCACTCTGGAATAATTATTTGTTTCAATTTAATTATTGGAATAATACCTTCCCCTATGGGAATTGGTTTGTTTGTTGTTGATAAAGTCGTAGAAACTACTCCATAACATGTTTTCACGGCTGCAATTCCTTTCTTTGTTCCTCTTTTAATTGATTTGGCGACTATAACAGCTTTTCCAATTCTTTATTATCCTCTTAACTACCCGATTATGTTACCAGTATCATGTTTGTTTTTCTATTTGCAGGATTTAGGTATAATATAATTTTTAAAAAAACTTGACATAGTCTAAAAAAATTGTATTATCTAGTATAATATCTTATATATAGTCAATAATTTTTATAAAGGAGGTTATATGTGATATTTTTTTTCAAATGTTTTTTTAATTAAACCATTTTAATTCATATCATAAGGAGATCATATGTTTACTAGAACTGTTCCCATAATAATTTTATTGTGTTTGATATTTTCATACAGTGTAAATGCAATAACTCTTAAAGTTAATGAATCATTGTCTCCTGGGAGCCCAGAGGCACTAGCTTTAGATGAGTTTAAACAAATAGTTGAGGAACAATCGAAAGGTGAGATCAAAATTCGAATATTTTTGAACAATCAACTCGGGAATCCTCAAGAATCTTTAGAAAATTTAATGACAGGCTCACTAGATCTTTATTCAGGTGCATTGTCATATTATGCAACACTTCTACCTGATGAATTAAATCCATTATCATTAATGTATTTTTTCAAAGATACAGAACATTTAAAAAGATATCTAAGAGGTCCTGTATTTAAAAAGGCACAAGAAAAACTAATAAAGAAAGGAATCAGGTTTATTTCTACTGAATTTAATGGCGATCGTGGACCTTATCGTGTTTATCTTAGCACGAAACCTATTACGTCATTAAGTGATCTTCAAGGTGTTAAAATGCGATTATGGCCAAATGATATTGCTATTCGCTCATGGAAACACCTAGGCGCAGAACCAGCAGTAATACCTTGGACTGAAGTATATCTTTCAATCAGACAAGGTGTAGTTTCAGCTGTAACAGCCCCAATTGCATTAGTAAGATCCACAAAATTTACAGAAGTAGCACCATATGTAACTATTATGAAACAATTTCCTCAGACATGGCCAATGACAATTAGTGAAAGAGTATGGCAGAAACTGGGTTCAGAACATCGTAATATTCTTGTAAATGCAGCTAACGAAGCTGGAAGAGTGTACGCAAATTCAAGTTTTGAAAGAGTTTCAGAAGATATTGATTGGATGATTGAAAATAATAATGCAGTCTTTATTAGAATAAATACCGCTCCTTTTAGACAGAAAATGGAACCTCTTTATAATGATTTAATAAATCAAGGTGTATTAAAAAAAGAAATATATGATGCCATAAATAATGCTAGATAAATAAAATTATTATAATTTTATAAAGGCTGATTTGAAGATAATATTCATTGAATCAGCCTACAATTAAATTATTGTCAAAAATGGTGTTTGGGTTAATTGCTTCAAGCGGCGATCCGGATTCCCGGAATCATCTCGATTCCATCTTTAAATTGTATACCTTAGATGACCTATACCAGGGAATAAAAGTCTCTTTATATTCTCAATTTAGTCTCTGCAAATTGTCCCAACTTGAACATCATGTGCAGCATTCTATCACGGTTGAGCCAACCCTTTGTTCTTCTGGTTCTATGATATAAAAAGTAAAATTGAATAAATTTGCTAAAAATTCAGAATATATATACAAACATCTGACTAATTTAAATCTACATATCAATAATATTGCAGAGTTTGTTTCCTTCAATTTATTAATAATTATTGTCGTAATTAATGGTGCTGAGATAATAACTAGGACTTGGTTACCAGGATCACTTTACTGGGTTTTTGAGCTAAATCAATTATTTGGCAATTGGTTGTATTTTATTGGAATTACACTTGTTTATTACAGAAATGATGATATTTCAATTGATTTTTTAACCAACAAACTCTCTTTTAAATTAAGAAATATTGTCATTATTATAATACGTTTGATTGTATTATTCGTGTTGATTGTAATTTCTTACTACTGCGTTGATCTAATGATACTTCAATCTCAGGCACGAACTGTAGGTCTTGGAATAACTAATCACTATTTTTCACTACCAGTATTCATATCATCTGTTTTGATGATATTATATATGTTCGAACATATTCTTGTTCTTTATATAAACACTAACGTAAATTTAGGCAAATAAATGATTTCAGCAATAATGCTAGGTTTATTTCTTTTATTAATGTTAATTGGAATGCCAGTTTCAATAGCAATTATGTTAGCTACAATAATAGGCATGTTAATAGGAGGATATGATTTATTAGCAGTACCACAATTTATGGCTGCAGCCACAAAAAGCCCTTTTTTACTTGCAATCCCTTTTTTTATTCTAGCAGCTAATTTGATGAATGCACTGGGAATAACTCAACGTATATTTGATTTTGCAACAGCTCTAGCCGGAAGATTGCGGGGGGGCTTAGCTCAAGTAAACGTTGTAGCTAGTATGATATTTGCGGGAATATCAGGCGCTGCTGTTGCTGATGCAGCAGGACTGGGTACTATAGAAATTAAGGCAATGAAAGATAGTGGTTATTCATTAGAGTTCGCAGCTGCAATTACATTGGCATCGGCAACTATTGGTCCAATTATTCCACCTAGTGTAATGATGTTAATTTATGCAATTATAGCCGGTGTTTCCCCTGCAGCAATGTTTCTTGCTGGGATCCTACCTGGATTTTTAATTGGATTAATATTAATGATAACAATATATATTCAAGTAACTTTAGGTCTTCGAGATTGTCCTCCACCAGTTAAATTTTCTTTGAAACGCCTTATTAAAACATCAAAAGATGGTGTGTTATCTCTACTTTCACCATTTATAATATTATGGGGTATGGTTAGTGGTGTTGTTACGCCTACAGAAGCTGGTGTACTAGCTGTATTTTATTCTTTATTGCTTGGATTTATTTACCGTTCATTTAATTGGAAAGTTGTTCGTAAAGCATTGCTTGATACTGTAAAAACAAGTTCTCTTATTCTTTACATTATTGCTGTTTCATCTGTATTGGCTTGGGTAATGGTAAATGAAGGAACAGCATATGACATAGCAGAATGGTTAGGAAAAATTACAGATAATCCTTTGATACTTTTAGCAATTATAAATGTTTTTCTTCTCATTTTAGGAGCTATCTTAGAAACATTGCCAGCAATGCTAATAGCTGTACCAGTTCTATTACCTGCAATAGATGCATTGGGTATTGATCGGGTTCATTTTGGTATAATTGTAATATTCAATTTATTAATTGGCATTATAACTCCTCCAATGGGTATAGGACTTTATATTTTAGCCGCAATTTCTGGAGTCCGAGTTGATAGACTTGTTATTGCATCTATTCCTTACATGATTACACTTATAATAGCATTAATAGCAATTACTTATATTCCAATTTTAACTCTTTATTTACCAGAACATCTCCTAAATTAAATAATAAATATGTCTTCTTCATTAAGAATCTCCGCTGATATTGGTGGAACTTTTACAGATCTTGCGTTGATAACGCAAACTGGTGTTTTAGTCACTAGGAAAGTCCCTTCTACACCAGATAATTATGCAGATGCAGTCATTAAAGGAATAGAAGACATGCTTATAAACCTTAATTCAGATAAGGTTGAGCTATTCGAGGTTTTGCATGGTTGCACAGTTGCTACAAATACGATTCTAGAAATGAAAGGAGCAAAAACAGCTCTGCTAACAACAAAAAATTTTAGAGATATACTTGAAATCCAAAGGGTGCGAGTGCCAGAATTGTATAAACCACTTTATGAAAAACCTAAACCTTTAGTTCCTAGAAATTTAAGATTTGGAATACCTGAACGCATTAGTTCTGGTGGTGAAATAATTGTTCCGTTAGTTGAAGAAGAAATAATTAAATGTGCAAAAATATTAAAGAAATTAGATATTGAAGCTGTCTCTGTTTGTTATTTAAATTCTTATGCTAATCCAATTCATGAAGTTAGGACAGGAGAAATATTACGGAAATTACTCCCAGATGCATTTATTTCTATTTCAGCAGAAGTACTACCACAAATGAGAGAATATGAAAGGACATCTACCACAGTAATTAACTCATATGTCGGGCCGCCAGTGAAAAAATATATTGAATCGTTGGTTAATCAAATGAAAAATTCTGGCTTTAAAAATAGCAGATTAATGGTTATGCAGTCAAGTGGGGGTATTCTAGATTCAGATTCAGTAGTTAAAATTCCAGCACAAATAATTGAGTGTGGGCCTGCGGCAGGAGTTATAGGTGCGCAATTTATGTCGAAGTTAACTGGATATGAAAATTTAATTACTCTAGATATGGGTGGTACTACTGCGAAGGCCTCCCTTATTGAAAAAAGTCAATTATCTTTTGCTGAGGAATATGAAGTAGGTGGTGGGATGTCTTCTAAAAGTGCATTAGGGGGAGGTGGTGGTTATGCATTAAAACTCCCTGTAATTGATATTTCAGAAGTTGGTGCTGGAGGAGGAAGTATTGCCTGGCTTGATAAAGCAAATTCACTAAAGATTGGGCCTGAAAGTGCCGGAGCTAGACCTGGACCAGTATGCTATGGATTTGGCAATGAGTATCCAACTGTTACTGATGCAAATGTTCTTCTAGGTTATTTAAATCCTGAAGGACTTGCAGGAAACAGTGTCCCAATTAATCCAGATCTTTCTAGAAAATCCATTGAAAAACATATTGCCAAACCATTATCTTTAGATATTTTGACATCTTCATATGGAATTCACCAAGTTGCAAATGCTAACATGATGCGTGCTGTTAAAGCGGTGACCACACTCAGGGGGCGAGATCCAAGAGATTTTTCATTACTTGCATTTGGTGGGAGCGGTGGAGTCCATGCAGTAGAGCTTGCAAAAACTCTCCAAATTAAAAAAGTTATTCTTCCTCTTGCCGCTGGAGTTTATAGTGCCCTTGGGTTACTTTGGGCAAATTTAATGGTAAACGAAACACTCCCTTTTCTTCATCTAACTTCAAATTTTTCCATAGAAAATCTTAATAAAAAATATAAAATATTAGAAAATAATATTAGAAAAATGATTCGAGTAATA
>Ga0209402_10005023_pt1 | contig 11922 bp, 15 predicted proteins | sample ArcticOcean_MG_C_3_FD_187437 | JGI IMG/M metagenome (GOLD analysis project Ga0209402, IMG submission 187437) | Marine microbial communities from western Arctic Ocean - ArcticOcean_MG_CB8_126 (SPAdes) (version 2) | ecosystem: Environmental > Aquatic > Marine > Oceanic | place: Arctic Ocean... | reverse complement strand
AGACCCAGTGATTATAGACATACATCTGAAAGGAAATACTGCAAGAAAGCAGGCGTCGAATCGTATGGGGCACTACATAAAACAAGGTTATAATATAAAGCAGTTATGAAAAATAGTTCTTGACATCCTCCTTATTATTTAGTATAATATATGTTCTTATTTGACTGGTCGAAAATTTATAAAGCATCTGAAGGAAGTTCTCGGGAGGCGTTTCGTATCTTTACGATGGCCGTAACTCGGGAAATACCTAGGAATAGGCTTGATCCTATTTATAAATATTCGCAGAAATCTTTTTTGGGCAACAGCTATCTGTTACGCCCTACTCTGCTTATCGAGCGGTCTTATAAGTATACGAATAAAGAGTTGGCAGATTATATAGCTGCTGCCTCTTTTAGGTCGTATGCTAATTATAAAATTAGTAAAGATACGACATTAGACAGAGTCCTTCTTCCTATCTCTGATAGGAGAATTGATTCATTTATTAAAAACAACAGGCTACTTTACCTAGACGGTGACAGAGTTCACTTTCTACTAGAAGAAGTCAAATCTTAGGAAAAAAACATGGCAATTGCCTTTAACAAAACCAAAGGTGCTGCACAGAAGTCTAGCATCAGCTCGTTTACATATCGTGATGGCGATAACAAAGTACGGCTAGTAGGAGACATTCTTGCTCGTTACGTTTACTGGATTCAAGGAGAGAATGGCAAGAACATTCCCTTCGAATGCCTTTCTTTTGACCGCTCTGAAGAGCGTTTCAATAACAAAGAGAAAGACTGGGTTCGAGAGTTTTATCCCGACCTGAAATGCGGTTGGAGCTATGCAATGCAGTGTATTGATAACGGTCAGGTGAAAGTTATCAATCTCAAGAAGAAGCTCTTTGAGCAAATTCTGTCTGCTGCAGAAGACCTCGGCGATCCTACCGATCCTGATACGGGTTGGGACATTCAGTTTAAGCGTACCAAGACGGGGCCTCTTCCCTACAACGTAGAATACCAGCTTCAGCCTCTGAAGTGTAAGCCTCGTGCATTGGGTGATGACGAAATGAAAGCAATTTCTAGTCTGAAGTCGATGGACGACGTAATGTCACGCCCTACTCCAGATGCACAAAAAGAGTTGTTGGAACGCATTACTGCTAGTGCTTCCAGCGAGAACGAAATCGACGAAAGCATTGAAGAAGAATTTAACGTTTCATGATACTGTTCACGGCAGACTGGCATCTAAAGCTAGGCCAAAAGAATGTTCCAGTAAAATGGGCTGCAGAAAGATACCATCAATTCTTTAGGGATATCTATTCCTTAGAAAAAGATTGTAATATGCATATAATTGGGGGCGATCTCTTTGATCGCCTACCAACTATGGATGAACTGCAGTTGTACTTTTACTTTCTTAGTGGAGTAAGGATTCCTACTCTTATTTATGATGGGAATCATGAAGCTACTAAGAAAAACAGGACATTCTTTTCTCAGTTGAAAGAAGTATCTCGTCACGTAAACCCTCTTGTTAGTATTATAGACATCTCTTTTATTGATAAGGATTTAGGCTTTGGTATTCTTCCCTATGCTGATCTTCACAAGAGTAAAAGCATAGATTATCTATCCGATGAAATGGAAAAAGACTGGCCGCTATTTACTCACGTAAGAGGGGAGATTCCTCCTCATGTGAAACCCGAGATAAATCTGGATAGATTGTCAGACTTTCCTGTTGTGTTTGCGGGAGACCTGCACGCACATAGTAATACACAGAGAAACATTGTGTATCCAGGAAGCCCGATGACTACCTCCTTTCATAGACAGAAAGTATCCACTGGGTGTCTTCTTATAAATGAAAATACTTGGGATTGGATGTGGGAGCCGTTTGATCTTCCGCAGCTAATCAGAAAAACTGTCAAAGATCCAAAAGATATGGTTCCGACAGAATACGATCATACAATCTATGAAATTGAAGGAGATATTCAGGAGCTTGCAGCAGTAAAAAACTCAGAACTACTCGATAAGAAAGTAGTGAAAAGAAATACGCAATCCTCTCTAGTTATAAGTAAAGATATGAGTATGGAAGAAGAACTCTCTCATTACTTGTCTCAGATTTTAGATCTAGCAGGAAAGCAAATAGATAGCATACTAGGGACTTTTAGTGATTACTCTCAAAAAGCTGCAATGGAGTAACTGCTTTAGCTATGGCCCCAATAATGAGCTGGACTTAGATGATACTACAGTCACTCAGATAATTGGAACTAACGGTATGGGCAAGTCGTCCATACCGTTAATCATAGAAGAAGCCTTATACAATAAAAACTCCAAAGGCATTAAAAAAGCAGATATACCGAATAGGTATATAAATGACGGATACTCTATAAAACTTTCTCTTACAAAAGACGAAGATGAGTATGAAATTGATATTACTCGGAAAGCGGGTATTAAAATCAAACTTCTAAAGAATGGAAGCGATGTTTCTAGCCACACTGCTACGAATACATACAGGTCTATTCAGGAGATTATAGGAGTAGACTTTAAGACTTTCTCTCAGATAGTATATCAGAACACAAACGCGAGTCTACAGTTTCTAACAGCTACAGATACCAATAGAAAAAAGTTTCTTATTGATCTGCTACATTTAGATAACTATGTGGCTCTTTTTGAGGTCTTTAAGGCTTCTGCAAAAACGAGTGCTCTTCAGATAGCAAAACTTACCGGAGAGGTTGAAATGGTAGAAAAATGGTTGGAGTCCAACGATTTGAAAGATACCACCATACTGCCAATGTTAAATTTAGAAATTAAGACGGATGAGGACGAGACAGAGTTACGTTCTTTATCGTTAGAACTCTTAAATATCTCCGAAAAAAATAAAAAAATTGCAACGAATAACACATATAAAAATCTGCTAGGTAAGGTAAATATTGATGAAGTACAAAGGGCTCCTTTTGTAGAAAAGAAGTCCTATGATAGTTTACAGGCAGAAGTGGGAGAGATACGAGCTACTAGTACATTCCTTAAAAAGGAAATAGATACGCTCAAGTCTACTCCCGATATATGCTCTTCTTGTGGTCAAAAGGTTCCAAAAGAGTCTTTTGCAGAGTTACTAACTACTCATACTAAGAACCTGCTAGACGCGGGTAAGAAGCTAAAAATAGCTACTGAAAAAGTAACGGAGATAAAAGCAAGCAACGAAGAGGCGAACAGAAGGGCTAAGATAGAAGCAGAGTGGAAAGACCTATATAGAAGTATTGATGGTTCTCTTCCTTCTGAAGTATTAGAGAAAGAAGATTTGCTTCTTCAAATCACAAAAGTTTCTGATAGAATAGAGGTAGCGAAAAAGAAGATAAGTGCAATTACAAAAGAGAATGAGATACGTACTCTCTCAAATAATCGCATATCTATCATTCAAGCTCAAAGAGATTCTTTTATAGAAAAGCTAAACACTGCGGGAGAGAGGCTATCTGAAGTAGCGACCCTAAACTCTAACTTGGAGGTACTAAAGAAAGCATTTAGTACGAACGGGCTGATTGCATATAAGATAGAAAATCTTGTAAAGGAACTAGAAGAATTAACAAACACATATCTAGCAGAACTATCTGATGGCAGATTTACGTTGCAATTTATTGTAGTAAATGATAAATTGAACGTACAAGTGACAGATAATGAGAACATAGTAGACATACTTGCCCTCTCTTCTGGGGAGTTAGCAAGAGTTAATACTGCAACATTGCTTGCAATTAGAAAGCTAATGAGTAGTATCTCTAAGTCTCGACTAAACGTCCTGTTCTTAGATGAAGTCACCAATGTGCTAGATGACGCAGGAAGAGAAAAGCTAGTAGAAGTTCTTCTAAAGGAAGACCTAAATACTTATGTTGTTTCTCACGGTTGGACTCACCCACTACTCGAAAAAGTCGAAGTAGTAAAAGATGGAAACGTGAGTTCCTTAGATAGATAAAATGGTAGATTCAAGAGCAAAAGGAGCCAGAGGAGAGTACCTAGTAAGAGATATGCTTAGAGAGCATTCTGACTTACAGTTTGAGCGGGTACCCAATTCTGGTGCGTTAGAGTACCTAAAAGGGGACCTATACGTACCTCATAAGAAAAACAGATTCTGTATAGAGGTGAAGAATTACGCAGAGTCTCCGTTGTCAGATAGAATATTTACTCAGAAAAAGACAAACAACTTGATAAAGTGGTGGAAGAAGCTAATTATACAGGCAGACGGCGGGGATCAAGAACCCTTGCTTTTCTTTAAGTATAATCGCTCACCGGTTTATGTGGTTACGGAGATTGGACCAGAGAGTACAGAAGAGTACTTATATATTCGATTCCTTAGATGCTATGTTCTATTGGCAGAAGAATGGCTAGAAAAAGAGACACCGAGGTTTTTATAATAAATGACATTTAGTTTTAACGACAAATTAGTAAATGAAGGTGGGGGGACTCTAATTGTAGATTCTCTCAATCTTGCATTCAGGTGGAAGCATAGGGGAGATACAGACTTTAGGTATAAATATCAACAAACTGTTCAGTCATTAGCCAAGTCTTATAACTGTGACAAGATAATTATAACTGCGGATCTGGGAGCATCTAGCTTCCGAAGAGAAATAGATCAGGAGTATAAGCAAAACCGAGTAGAAAAAATTGCAAAACAAACTGAAGAAGAGAAAATGGACTTTGAAGAGTTCTTCTCAGAGTACGAGGAAACTCTTTCAGTACTACAGCCCGACCATAAAATCCTTAGATTTCGAGGTGTTGAGGCAGATGACATCGCAGCACATCTAGTAAAACATCGAGATAAGTACGACTTAGGCGTTATATGGCTGGTTTCAAGTGATAGGGACTGGGATTTGTTGATACAAGAAGGAGTAAGTAGATTTTCGTATGTTACTCGTAAGGAAACTACTATAGATACTTGGAAAGACCAGTATGATGTACCTCCAGAAGAGTATATCTCTCTTAAATGCCTGACCGGTGACTCAGGAGATAATGTTGCAGGAATCCCGGGCATTGGCCCTAAAAGGGCAAGCAGCCTAATAAAAGATTATGGGAGTGCATTTGAAATTTATGATGCCGTCCCTATAAGCAGCAAGTACAAATATATTCAGAGCTTGAATGAGCACGCAGAAAGAATTCTGGTAAACTATCAGCTCATGGATTTAATTACATATTGTGATGACGCAATAGGGGCGGATAATGTATCTGCTATACAGGAGATAATGAGTGTTGCAGCTTAACTATGCTAGGGATAAGTATCTTTCCGAATTTAGTTTCAAAACTTTAGAGGACAGGTATCTTATTAAAGGAGAAACTTCTCCTCAAGAGGCATTTGGCAGGGCAGCTATGGCTTTCGCAAATGATGATGAACACGCACAACGCTTGTATGATTATGCAAGCAAGCTGTGGTTCATGTTCTCTACGCCAGTTCTTTCAAATGGAGGCACGAAACGAGGCCTACCCATAAGTTGTTTTTTGAACTATGTAGATGACAGCAGGGTCGGAGTCACCGATCACTACACCGAAAATGCATTTCTTTCTTCTGTAGGAGGAGGTGTAGGCGGGTGTTGGAGCGGGGTCCGGAGTGTAGGCTCGACAACGAGCAATGGCTCCGAAAGTACAGGAGTAATTCCTTTTCTAAAAGTAGTAGATGCAGAAATGCTTGCCTTTTCTCAAGGAATAACACGTCGAGGAAGCTATGCAGCTTATCTTGATATTTCTCACCCAGAAATTGAAGAGTTTCTGGACATAAGAAAACCAACGGGAGGTGATATAAACCGTAAGTCTACGAACTTACACCACGGAGTAGTAATTTCTGACGATTTCATGCAAATTATTGAAAATGCTACTCGAATTGATGGGTATGACGACTCTTGGGATTTGATTGATCCGAATAGTGAAGAGGTAAAGAAGACTGTATCCGCAAAAACGCTTTGGGTAAAACTTATTCAAAATCGTGTGGAAACAGGCGAGCCTTACATTATGTTTAAGGACACGGTTGATGAAGCTCTTCCTGACTTTCAAAGAAGGAAAGGATTAAGTGTAAATCAATCTAATCTTTGCTCTGAGATTACTCTTCCTACAGACAAAGATAGAACAGCAGTATGTTGTCTTTCAAGTGTAAACTTGGAAGAATACGATGCGTGGAAACATGATGAAAAGTTCATTCCCGACCTTGTTTGCATGCTGGATAATGTTCTTACTTATTTCATTGATAACGCTCCTTCACAACTCAAAAAGGCCAAATATAGTGCCATGAGGGAAAGGAGCATTGGTTTGGGGGCAATGGGATTTCATGCCTATTTACAAAGACACAGTATTCCGTTCGAAAGCCCTATGGCAAAAAGCACAAACCTATCTATGTTTAGAGACCTCAAAGCAGGTGCGCGTAGGGCAACTGAAAACCTGGCTTTCGAACGAGGGGCTTGTCCCGATGACGATACTGGTAGAGTTAGGAATGCTCACTTGTTGGCTATTGCTCCTAACGCCAGCTCTAGTATTATTTGCGGTAATACTTCTCCCAGTATTGAGCCTTATAGGGCTAATGCATTTACGCAAAAAACTAAGTCAGGTAGTAGCTTACTCAAAAATGAGTATCTTGAAGCGGTACTACAAGATATGGACGAAGATAACGAAGAGGTTTGGAAGAGTATTATTACGAATAATGGCTCAGTACAACACTTAGACTTTCTTGACAGTTGGACAAAAGACGTATTCAAAACCGCTGTAGAAATTGACCAGCGTTGGGTCATTGAAATGGCCTCTGATAGACAGGAATATATCTGTCAAAGTCAGTCTTTGAATGTCTTTTTTCCAGCAAACGTTTCCAAACAGGAGCTGCATGCCACTCATATGATGGCGTGGAAGCGTGGAGTAAAGACTTTGTACTATCTGAGAAGTGAAGCGTATAAACGCGCTGAAAACGTATCAGATGAAGTGCTTCGTCAACGTATTTTTGAGAGTATGGATGAGGAAAGTTGTTTAGCTTGTGAAGGATAGATAATGAGTTTACTAGAAGAAAGAGCTTACTATAAGCCTTTTAACTATCCCTGGGCTTTTGAGCACTACAAGTCTCAGCAGCATATGCATTGGTTGCCTGATGAAGTCAATCTTGCGGATGATTTGAGAGATTATAGAGAACGATTAACTGAAGAAAACAAGAATCTTATTTCTAGTATTTTTCGGTTTTTCACACAGGCGGACGTGGATGTGTGTTGTGGTTATGCGACACATTATCTACCTACGTTTAAGCAACCAGAGATACGGATGATGCTTTCTGCTTTTGCAGCAATGGAAGCTGTGCATCAAGAAGCCTATTCACTTCTTCTCGAAACCCTTGGGTGTAGAGATGACGAATATCAACGCTTTTTTGAGCACAAAGCCATGTTGGATAAGCATGAGTATCTAAGTAACTTTGGTATGAGTACTCCATTAGATATTGCTAAAACACTTGCAGTATATAGTGGTTTTACTGAGGGGGTTCAGCTTTTTAGTAGTTTTGCTATTCTACTGAACTTTCCTCGTCATAACCTAATGAAAGGGATGGGACAGATAGTTACATGGTCGATTCGAGATGAAACTCTCCATGTGGAAGGAATGTCCCAACTTTTTCGCACGTTTATCAAAGAAAATCCAGAACTCTGGACAGATGATTTAAAGTATGAAATCTATTGTGCGGCTGAAAGAACCGTAGAACTAGAGGATGCCTTTATTGATCTCTGCTTTGAAGACGCAGAAGTTCCAGGACTTACTCCGGAAGAAGTAAAGCAGTATATTCGATATATTGCGGATAGGCGTCTTTTGGGGTTGGGAATGAAGAAGATTTTTGGAAGTGAAAAAAATCCTCTTAGCTGGCTTGACTATATGTTGAACGCAGTGGAACACACCAACTTTTTTGAGAACAGAGCAACTGAGTATGCTCGAGCAAGTACAACAGGAAACTGGAAGGATATTTTTAAATGAACGTAGAACTAAAGCAATTGGAAGGATATTTTAAATGAACCTAGAACTAAATATTGAAGAAGCGAATCTCGTACTCGCAGGCTTGCTGGAACTTCCAGCGAAGATGAGCATGCAGTTGATTCAAAAGATTCATCAACAAGCCCGGGAACAACAGGCTGACGTTGAAGAACCTGAAGAAGAAACACCACAGGAGACGCACTAAAAACTAAGGGGGCTTTTGCCCCCTTTTTTTATGTTATATACTCTATCTGGCCCACGGCACACCGGGTTGTATTTGACGGTATTGTCCAATAGGTTGAACCTCTACCCTCTCGATGAGGTTGGCTTCAATCGCGCTTTTATCCACGCTGTCCCAAACCCATTGTAGAACCTTTGCCTCGGTCAGATCCGCGTAGGGAATGAACCCCGCGTCGGAGGCGTCATAAGTTGTTTCTAACTTTCCTGCCTCTGCCGCTGTCTCAGGACCAGTGGAGTTTTGTGTTACACAGTCCCAGAGAACCTGAACTACGCCGCCGTCTGAATCGGTTCGGTTCATGTTATACACTGACCAAACTGTTGTTATTGCCATGTTAAATACCCTATCGCAAGGGCCACGGCACTCCGCCTACAGGTGCTGTCGCGTTATAAACAATCTGAGCCTCTACCTGCTCTATGAGGCTGGCTTCAACCACGCTTTTATCCACGACGTCGCTGTCCCAAACCCATTGTAGAACCTTTGCCTCGGTCAGATCCTCATAGGGGATGAACGCGGCGTCGGAGGCGTCATAAGTTGTAGCTAAACTTCCTGGCTCATGCGCTGTTTCAGGACCAGCGGAATTTTGTGCTACGCAGGCCCATTTTACTGAAAGTACACCACCATCTGAAGCGGTGTGGGTCATGTTCTGCACCCACCAAGTTGTTGTTATTGCCATGTTTTATACTCCTTTAATAATAGGTTATGTTTCTAGAAACGCAACACGCGCTTCCAGTGTTTCAATACGTGTTAACGCCTCTTGCAACGCCTTAACAGCTATCCACATCATTTCTTGCTCTTTAACGCCTTTCCGATTGACAGTTTCTGTAAGTTTAAAGTCAGACACCAAGTCGGGATGATTGACTTCTACATCTTGAGCAATGATGCCGTGCCTTTTGCTGTCACTGTCTTCGTCTGTCTTGAAGTGAAACTTTTTCAAGTCCCATTGTTTTAGTGCGTCCCACTGAGGCCCCATAGCCTCTATGTTTTTCTTTTCTCGCTCATCAGAAAGTTGAAGGAGGCTAGTATAGTTTACCTGGCCGGCAGAGGTTACATAAAATTTGTAACCGCCATTGTATACGTGGTAAGTGTTGCCGGAACTAATGGTCATATTCTGGTTATTGCCAGTAATGACCCCGCCAACTACCAATTCGCCGCTGGTTGTGACGACGCCATCTCCGGCTATCGTTAACCTGGGTGCAGCCACATTATTTGTTAAAAATGTTATAGGTTGATTTTCACGCTGAATAAGTCTTGCAGCGCTAGCATCATTTCCTATTACAAAGCCGCCCATAACTTGTGTCGTATGAGTACTATTATTGAAAGCAAGATATGTCTGTGTACCACCGTACAAACGAGCCACATAACCTGAGGTGAGATAAGTGCTAGAAGTGCCTGTAGCTGTGACTGTTCCAGCAAAAGTAGCATCTTGTGATGAATTAAGTGTAAGAGCTGTAGTACTTGCTGATTTTAAAATAAGACTATTTCCAACAGCTTCTATAATAGCTTGGTTTGCATCTGCATAAAATCTACCTTTCATAGTAGACCCAACCTTTAAGTCAAGGTATGGAGTAGAGCCGTGAGTCAATGACCATGGACCAGCTCCTGTTATTGTTCCAGCAAATGTAGCGTCACCAGTAATACCTGTCCCAATCTCTTTTATAGTGCTACCATCCCGCAAGTATAACTTTTGCGTGGTTTTATCTACTGCTACTTCGCCATCAACAATGTTACTTGTAGTGGGAGCACTTGTTCCTCTCTTTAATTTTATCGTAGCCATAGTTTACTCTTAGTATGTCCCGCCGTCAAGCGTTGCGGCTTCTAAATCAAAAGAAATTGCTCCTATAGAGCCTGTACCCGTTCCAGAGATGCTGCCGTCTGAACTAGTAATAGCTACCGAACTGATGTACTCAAAGGACTCAATTTTATCTTCGATTGCAGCCGACGTCAGTATAGATGTATTATTATTTACAAAAGACTCTGCGCTGGTTTGAATAGCTGTAAGTGCTACACTATCCATCGTAAGGTTGCCTTCAAATACGGCAGCGGCTATAGTACCTGCGGTACCGCTAAATACTTCAGAAGTATTAGTGCCATCTGGAATAAATGTAAACTTTCCACTACTGTCATCAAATCCGAAAAATCCAAGTTTTGCGGCACTTCCATTATGGTACCTAAACTCAATACCTCTATCTTTATTGTCATCACTTCCGGGAGCAGTGTCCCCACCAAGAGTAAACACAGGGTCATCAAGAGTAGTAGTGGTAGAGTTAACAGTTGTAGTAGTGCCGTTTACTGTAAGATTGCCCGTTACATTCAACGCACCTGCCAGTGTAACTGCTACATCTGTACCGTCCCCAATAGTAACACTTTCCGTTATCTGAGGGAGCCTTGCAGTAAGGTTAGCAATGGTTACATCTGCGTCAGTAAAAGAAACCGTGCCTGAGCCATTAGTTTCAAGTACTTGGTTAGCACTACCATCAGAAGTAGGAAGTGTAAAAGCTGTTACAAAGCTCTGAAGATTTGTATCATACGCTAGAACATCCGTACCAGGGACAAGGGCTAAATTTGTTCTAGCAGCAGAAGCTGAAGTAGCTCCGGTACCCCCCAATAATACGGGAACTGTTCCCGCAGTAATTTCTTGATCGGATAAACTGAGATAGTTACTCGAAACAGTGGCAAGAGTAACGTCCGTAGAGTTATCTGTTCCTGTAGAGTCTGCACTAATCAGGCTACGAATCTCCGCCGCAGTCACACCTGTAGCAAGTACAGGAGTTCCTGCATTATTTTTAATAGCACCACCAACTGCAATAGGAGTATTTGCATTTGCAGGATCTCCTATGTAAAAGGTATCTGTGCCCTTAGTATATGCCAGTTCTCCTACTGCCAAGGTAGAGGGAGCCGAAGTCCCCGTAGACCTTTTAATTTTGATTATTTGAGCCATAATAAAAGCCTAACGGGTCTTAGTAAGACCCCCCGTCTAAAGTATCGGAGTCGGAAGTACTGAGCAGTATGGGAACCCACTCAAATACTCCGGAAGACACCTCTCTATAGACATGCAATGTTTCTGTATCTGTTTCGTACCAAAAATCCCCTTCCTCTACGTTCGTTCCAGTAGGAGTAGCCGCTTGTCGAAATGTGTGATCTGCTAACTGAATAATAGCATCCTGTACATTTGTAGCAGTAATAGACCCACTAGGAGAGACTGCTACTGCTGACGCATCATTAGCCTGTGCAGGAAGCGCAAGGGTATTTACGGAAACTTGAGTAATTTCCTCCGTGATATCAACAGAGATATCATCAGGATTGTTTACCGTAATTTCTGTAATTTCCTCGGTAACTTCTACAGAAGTGTGAACAGTAGCCATGCTTACCTAGTAACCTCTTGAGTTAGATTTACTTTCCCTTCCAGAATTCGTTTCACTATAACGTCCGAAGCAGTATGAATTTCAAGGTCGTAAAAATAAGATCCCGCCGCTATTGCGGAAGAGATAGAGGGGGTTAGCTCCATTTTCACTACGCCATTAGAGGGAGTAGGAATTGTGCATGTAAAAGACCCCGCCACAGAACTATTAGTTTTTGTTAAGCGCATCTGTGCTCGGGCAGAATAGTCCACTAAATTTTTAGTAGTACCTCCTTCTTTTATAGTAATATCTAAGACAAAAGAGGTGCCTTGGTCGATTACTAGGTCGTGATTAGCTGCACTCATAATACTTCTCCATTGTAGAATTATATCGTAAAGGACATTTTATGTCAAGA
>Ga0209402_10005021_pt1 | contig 11925 bp, 27 predicted proteins | sample ArcticOcean_MG_C_3_FD_187437 | JGI IMG/M metagenome (GOLD analysis project Ga0209402, IMG submission 187437) | Marine microbial communities from western Arctic Ocean - ArcticOcean_MG_CB8_126 (SPAdes) (version 2) | ecosystem: Environmental > Aquatic > Marine > Oceanic | place: Arctic Ocean... | reverse complement strand
TGGTCGGAGCTCACCTGGTCGGAGCTCACCTGGTCGGAGCTCACCTGGTCGGAGCTCACCTGGTCGGAGCTCACCTGGTCGGAGCTCACCTGGTCGGAGCTCACCTGGTCGGAGCTCACCTGGTCGGAGCTCACCTGGTCGGAGCTCACCTGGTCGGAGCTCACCTGGTCGGAGCTCACCTGGTCGGAGCTCACCTGGTCGGCAGCACCCACCCCAAGATTAGGAACCTACACCGCTTTCGTGGTAGCATCCCACATCGCAATACTGCGACAGCTGCAGAGGTAAATCATGGAACAAGATCGGATTGTATATGGGAGCGACGGCAACGCCAGCGCCTTCATTGGCCCGGCGGCCGTATCGGTCTACGCAATGGCCGTCATCGCCAGCGGGCTCACGCTGTATGCGAAAACTGGACTACGCATGAGCCGGCACCAGGGACCGGGCGTGATGATGAAAGCCGGCCGGCGGTATCTGGACGCTGAGACGTCCGGCCTAATCAAAGCTCGAGATTACCACGGCATGTCGGCCGCGCTTCGAGTTCGCGTGCAAGCAGAGAAGGCGCGGATCGGATACGCAGCTGAGCCCGACCCAGGATTCGAAGCAGTGGCCGCTTGCCGATCTACATCGACCCAGGTCAGCCCGAAAGGAACCCAAGCATGAGCCCAACCCAGAGACCGAGCCCGAATGGGCCGACCACCGAACAGCTCCTCGAGGCTCTCGAGGACGACGACAACTCCGGCTTCTGCCTGGCCTGTGGCGAGCAGGCCTACGGGGTCGAGCCGGACGCGCGCCGCTATGAATGTGAGGAGTGCGGCGCGCGGAAGGTGTACGGCGCCGAGGAGTGTCTGATCATGTGCGGATAGCCCGAGCCCGCACGCTGTAACCTTCTAGGCCCGCCTGTGCGGGCCTTTTTTCTTGCCCCCGGCAACCACCAGGGCCACCACCTAACCGGCCCCTGGTGCGCCTCCTGTGGCCTCCAAGCGGCCAGTAGGGCCACGAGTAGGCTCCGCCGCCGCCGTCAGGACCGGATTAAGTCCCTTTAACCGCTTCGGGCGCATCCCACAGCGCCTCCAGATCGCCCACGGCCGGGGCCGGGACCGGGGCCGGGGCCGGGACCGGGGCCTGGGCCCCGGGCGCAGCTTCGGCTGGAGCTCCGGCCTCGACCAGGCCCGCAGCGGCCAGGCGCGCGGCCAGGCGCGCGCGCTCGTCAGCTGTCACCTGAGCACCAGCATCGAGCCGGCAGCGTGGGCAGGTGCAAGGCCCGGCGTGGCGCAGCAGATGCGCCAGGTGCGCCCGGTATAAGTGGCCCAGCGCGAGCTCGTCACTAGTGAGCGAGTCTGGCGGCCAGACCGTGATGCCACCGGTAGCGTGTAGCTGCACGCAGCACTCGCGGCGCTCGAGGTCCAAAAGTAGCGCCAGGGCCGCGACTGGGACCAGTGCGCCGAAGAGCTCAACGTAGCCATCCACGACAGGGAGCTTGGTGGTCATCTTCGTTACCCTCTTGTCTTTTCTCGTGACACCCTCTCTATTACATAGAGAGAGGGTATGTCGGTCAGTATCCGCCCGTCATAGTGTCCGGGTTCGAATAGTCAAAAGTAGGCCCAAAAACGACCGTTTTCTGATCGTGCCGACGATACGTCCGACCTATACTGACGGATCGTCGGCCTCCCGTGTCGGTATCATCTTTTGGCGTTTTCAGGCCTATTTTCAGCAATCGTCAAGAAACGCGCGGCCGGCGCCCGCGTGTTGTCGGCATGTTGTCGGCATGCTGTCGGGGTCGGCCGCCGAGCTTTCCGTTGCGCCGGGCCGCTTGAGCTTTACGTGGCGATGCGCGTTGGCCACGTCCGGCCAGGCCGCCGAGCCGGCCGAGCGCGACCGCGTGCGGGTTTTTGTCAGTCATGGGAGCGGCGCCCAGAATCCAGCGGCGCCCAGTAAGACATAGACGATCGGCACGCCGAGCGCGAACAGCACGAGCGCCTCGATCAGCCAGGCCTTCATTCCTGCACCCCGGCCTGGACGGGCAGCCAGCGATACTCTGATATCGTGTACGGCTCCCTGTGCTCTGGCACGATTCGCCGGCAGCGGTTCTCGATCACCATCCCGTGCTGGCGTCGGCATTCGCTGACCCGCGTGCGCCAAGCGTCCCGGCCGCCGACCCGCGCCAGATCGGTCGAGGGGACGTAAGTGAAGGGCCGCGCGAGGAAATACGCCCGGACCCGTTCCGTGAGGGACAGTCGCGTCGTGGTAAACGATATAGGCATATCGCGAAGATTAGCATGGCGGTCTGGGTTCCGTCAAATCGCCCCCGTTAGGGGCGGCCGGCGACAGCGGCGGCGTGGGTGGAGGCGTGGCTGGAGGCGGCAGCGGCGGCGAGCGCGGCGTCGCGGGCGGCCATGGCGGCACGATAGGCGGCTTCGTAGGCGGCGTCGTAGGCGGCGTCGTAGGCGGCGTCGGCGGCGATGCGGGCCGCGCGGTCGGCGGCGATGCGGGCCGTGCGGCAGGCGGCGTCGGTCGGTGCTTGTGTCTGTGTCATGGTCGTTCCCCCATCGCTCTATTGCGATGTAGGCACCTTAACATAAAACGCTCTGGGTTCATAATCCCCACCCATAGGCCCACCCTCGGAAGCCTGTATCGGTCTGGGTTTGACCTCTCCGCGGGATTCTGGTACAGTCCACCAATCGCAATATAGCGATACTCGAGGGGAGAGCGCATGACAACCGCGACAGCACACATTATCCGGCTCGCCGGCGGCCATGAAATACAGATGAGCTACGGCGTCCCCGTGGCCGCGTTGATTAGGGGCACGGGGCTCGTAAAGGACGCCAGGAGGTATTCAGTCACCACGTCGCGCCACGCAAACCGGTTTATCGCCGGCCGTGAACATGAAGTGGTCGAGCACGACGCATTCATGCGCCTGGTCGCGCCCGTCGTGAGCGCCACGTAACCAATCCAGAAGGGACACCATGCCACACAGCAACACAGCCGCCGCCCTTGCCGACGCCCTCAGCGCGGCCTACGGGGTCACTGCTCCGCTCGAGGGTGGACGAGTGGACACCACGCCGACGCCCTACGAAGCCTTCGCGAATCTCTACCGCGCCACGTTTGCCGCAATGATGAGCTACTCGCTCACACAGGCCGGCTCGGACATCTACTGCGAAAAACTGGCGGCGCTCTCCGACGCACACCCTACGTGGGCGGAACTCGTTGAAGAAGATGACGCCTATGCACACCGTACTCGTCGGCGTCAGCTATCCCGCACCGATCTGAAGGGGACCCCATGAACCAGCAAGAAGCCATCCAGCGACTGTGTAGCCTGGTCTCCCATGTCGGGCGTACTGTGTACAAGAACGAGCATCCATTTGACTGTTTCTGTGTGGGCATACTGTCTCCCGCGCGGCCGGAAATCAGCGAGCCAGTGATCGCATTCATCGAGGAGGCCGTGTATGCACAACAGCGAGAGAGTAAGCACTAGACACCAGAACAGGGATAACGCGGACCCGACCACGCAGACCACCCTGCACATTCAATCGCTCGGCGGCGCCTGTGAGGTCTTCACCTTCCGCTCGTGGACGGCGCGCGCGCTCTTCGTCGCCGGGATGGTCGAGGAGCTCGGCACACTCACGCCCAGGTATGCCACGACACACAAGCCGACAGGCACTAACGCCTACGTGCTCGCCGTTTCGCACGGTGCCGGGGAGCCGCTATGAGCGACCGTGACACATGGGCAGAGGCGTACGCCAGCGCGAGTCAGTCCTACAGCCCCGGCACGTACATTCAGCCCCACGCGGACACCTGGCCGACGGTCCAACGCGGGCCCGGTCGGGTCTTGGTCGAGCGCGAGCAGTTGTGGGAACTCCAAGCCATCGCGCTCCTGGCCGACGACCTGCTGTATGCCCTGGACGCGCTGATGCGCACTACGGGAGGAGTCGCGACGAGTACGCAGGCAGACGCCCCGAATGCGTGCGTGCGTACGTGGTCGGACTTGGCCGAGGGCGGCAGTGATGAGTGTCTGTACCTCGAGCTCCTGCGGTCACACCTGGGGCGCCTCCGCGGCGGCACCCCACGCAACGACGCGCCATAACGAAGGGAATCATGGATATACCCATTAGAGCCATTGTGGAAACCACCTCGAGCAGACGGGACCTCAACGGCAACTGCTACCACTACGCGCGCTTCTATAATCCCGACAAAGGCCGCAATACATGCGTGGCTGTGCGCGACATGGGCGGGACGGATAACGCTCGATGCCTGGCCAACAGCTACTTCGGAGGCCACGAGCGCGTGCTGTCGTTCGAGCGCGAGCTACCGATCCGCGAGTGGAAGCGCACCGTGCGGTTCTTGGAATTCGTCGGCTACGAGGGGTCGAAACAGGTCAAGGCCGCGCTGGCCGATTTGTTCGACGTCGAAATGCCCGACTACGAACGCGATCGGGACTACTAAGCACGACGAGGCAGGTCGGGTGGGCGCCAGCGACAGGTTGGCCGGGCGTGGCGAGCCTTAGAAAATGCCGGTGCAAGACCGGCCGCCCGACCTTTTAGAGCACCACGGCGTCGCGCGCCCCTGCTAGGTGTATCCGGTCCTCCCCATCCCGCTCAAAGATATTCATCCGCAGCACCGTGCGCGCGACAGACTCCGGCTTTTCATCGAGCTCGAGCGCGAGCTCTTTGATCGTGCGGCCCCCGCCAGAGGCGACCAGCGATCGGAGCCGCTGCCAGATCGGGAGCGAGCCGGCGAGGTCGGGGTTCGTGGCTACGTCAAACGTCGAGACGCGCGTATCCGCCGCGCCGAACATGAAGCGGAGGCCGCGCGCCGGCAGCAGCGCCCCAGTTGACGCCTTCTTGTGCGTCAGTGCGACGTCAACACAGCGCGGGTCAGGCGCTGGCCCCGTCCCCCGCTTCGCGTGCCAGATCGACCGCGCGCCATTGCTCCAAAACGCCGACCCGAACGGCGCTTGCTGGTTAGTCTCCGCGTTTTTGGTCGTGTGGGCGATCAAGAAACTCCCAATCTTCAGCGACCGAAGCGCTCGGAAATACGCCGTCGCGTGCTCCGCATCCTCAGGTCGCCCCGGCACGCCAAATCCCACAGAATCACAGATGATGTAGTCGATCGACTCGGCGTGTATGAACGCGGCCAGGCGTGGAGATTCCTGCACCAGCGGCGCCGCCAGGCGGGTATAGAAAATGTTTTCAGGCACATCCGCCCCGGCGAGCCGGCCGAGCCGCTCGCGGTGATCTTCTCCAGAAAATTCCCAGTCGGCATACAGCACGCGGATGCCGCGGTGCGCGAGGGTCACAGCGACATGTAACGCGATGTAACTTTTCGCGGCCCCGCCGTCGCCAAAAAGAATCATTGGGTGCTGTTGGAGGATCGGCATCCCGCCGGCCAGCCAGCTTTCCGTCGGACGTGGGAGCTCGTAGCTGCTGAGTGGGAGAATGGGCGCACCGGATTCCTCCGCATCGGTCACGCGCGCACACACGATCTCGATCGCGCCGAGCCAGTCGAGTTGTGGCGCCCCAGACCGCCCCGCCAGGAACGTGGAGAGCTTCTGCCGCGCCTGTTGGCTCGAGAAATTGAGATTGGCGCTGCTGAGCAGGTCCCCCACGCACCGCGCGCCGAGCATCGTGGTCCGCACCTTGAGCTCGCCGTGCAGATCGCGCTGGCGCTCGCGCCGCAAGTGCGCGACTTCGAACGTCACCCCTAAAGTCGCAAAGGAGAGACGGTACCGCCCCTCGCTGGTTTCCTCGAACGTGACAGGTGCCGAGAGGAAATCCAGCACGGGGGCCACATCGGAGAGGGCGCTGGCGGTGCGCGGGGAGGGGTCCGCGGCTGCCGCAGTGCCACGCGCGAGCAGGAGCGCCGGGGTGTGGCCGGGATCGGCCAGCCAGTCTGAGACATCCCCGTGCGGCTCGAGCCCATCGAGCACGACGAGGGTGGCCGTCAGGCCGACGGCCCGGCACGCCGTGATCACCTGATCGGCATGGTGACGCCCTGGCACATCGTGATCGGGCACGACGAACACGGACGTCACGCCGGCCTCGACCAGGCCCGCCGCCTCGGACGGCCCGAACTTGCCAGCGCCGCCGGCGTTCGTGGTCGCCGGGATCGATTGCGCCCAGAGTGCGTTGCAGTCTTTCTCGCCCTCAACAATCCACACGGCGGACTGGCCCGAGAGCTCTGGCCAGCGGTACGGGACGTGGTGCCCGGATGCCCTCCACGTCCAGCCCCCCTTCCCATTCGGTCGACGTTGGCGAAAGCTCTTGTCGGTCCCTCGCACGACCTGGTGGAGCAGGACCCCCTCGAGGTCCGTGTAGTCGTAGGTCGCCCCTGGTGATTCCGGCCGTGGCCGCGTGGGGAGGCGCACGGAGACGGGCGGCGGGAGAGGCGCAACGGTCTCGAGGAACAGATCGGACGCGATCAGCCCCAGCGCGGCGAGCACGTCGTCCGTGGCGCACCCGGCGTGGCAATGGAGCAGCACCCGCCCGTCGTCGCCACGCCCGACGCTTAAGCTCGCCGTGCGATCGTCGTGGACGGGGCAGCGCGCCACCGCCTGATCCCCGCCGCGTGCCTTCACGCCGGACAGGCGACTCGTCACCTCCGAAAACGTCAACGTCGATCGACCAAGGTCGTGGCAGCGACGACCCGCACGCCTGGGAGCGCGAGATCGTCGCGGAGGGCCCGTGCAAGCGCGTTCACCACGGCGGGGTCGGGGCGGAGGAGGCTGAGTGTCGCTTGCGGCGTCGGCTGAAACGCCTGAAGCCAGCGGCGCGTGGAGGCGGTGAGGGGGAGGCAGGTCGTTCCGTCAACGCCCTTGGCGCCCTCTAACATCATCTGCGCTGCCACGGACAGCACGAGCTGCTGCACGTCATCGACCTCGGCCCGGACGGTGGTGCGTGCCGACATCCCGATGGCCAACGCCGGCGCCTGGATCGCCACAGGTGTGTCCGACGCCGACAGCTCGGCCTGGCGAGAGGACTGAAATCCGAGAATCGCAGCCGTGAGGGATCGCTCCACTTTCTCAAGTGGGTCAAGCAACCCGCGCTGCTGCGCGTCGAGCTTTCGCCGCGCCGCCACAAGCGGCCGCTTCGCGTCACCATAGACGCCGGTGATAAATTTGCGCAACCGCTGCACGCTCCCGAGCGACGTGCTCGCGGTGAGGCAGTGCGCGTCCGTGACGATCGCGCCTGTGTCCATCGCGGACGCCGAACGCACCAGTGCGGTGACGTGTACGTCAAGACCTGACAGCGTTGCGGGTGTGTCGCTACGAATCGGTGCGGGGTCGTTACTAACCAGCATCGGGTCCCTCCCTGGGCGCCGCTACTCTCGCGTCGAGTAGCTGCCTGATAATCGAATAATCTCGCCGGTCGTGAAAGGTCACGGATTGGGCGCAGCGACCGTCACTACGCAAATACACACACACGCGGCGCCGCGTCATCGGCGGCACGTCCTCACTGGCATACAGGAGATCGTAGAGGGCGAGTTGCAGACGGTGCCACGCCTGTGGCGCCCCGGTCTTGAGATCGACCACGACGGGCCCTGGTGGTATACCCATCGTGCCGATCCGATCCGGGGTCCCCGCGAAACGCTCCGTCGCGGAGTACCGCGGCGACTCGATGTGCTCCCACATGGGCGCCACGAAGGTGCGCCAGCGGAGATAGCTCTCAAGATACCCTTGCTCCGCCACGGGAAGAGGAAGAGGGACTTCGCCACGATCGACCGCCTCCGTGGCCGCATGGACACGGGACCCGCGATCACGTCCCGCCAGCGTGTAGTGGGAGACCGAGATAAACCCGGCCTCCCGCAGCAGCTCACTCACCGAATCCACAGCGCCCCCACCCACGGTGTAGATGTGGGTGGAGGGCTCGAGCTGGACCGGCATGAGCGTGGGCTTAGAACGGGATCGCATCCTCGTCCGTGGGCTTCCCGGCTTTCTTTGCAGCCTTAGGCACCGCGCGCAGCCGAATGCCCCCCACGACCTCTCCGCCGAATTCCACGTCCGGGTCGAGGTAGAGCTGGATCGTCTTACCGATCCATTCATCGGACTCGTTCGAGTCAAACGCCGCCACGAGCCGGCGGATGTTGGTCTTGTTCAGGACGAGCGGCTTGGCCCCACTGAGCGCGAGGATGAACCGTGTGTCGCCCGGCGAGCCGTCTCGATTGGCGAGCACCTCCTCCGTGACGCCCGTAATCCGAAAGTTCTCGCCCTCCGTCGTGAGTTCTTCGCCTTTGAGATACGTACCAGTGACAATTTTCATTCAGTGCTCCTTGTGCGAGTGCGTGGAAAGATCCGAGCGGTCAGCATAGCATAAAAGGGTTCTTAATTCTGCGAAGATGAGATAGAGTCAGCGTATGACTATTATTGATCCACTCACGAGGCTCAGGCGTGTTGTGCGCCGGCAGGGCTCACAGCGCCAGGCGGCTCAGTCACTCGACGTGGGCCAGTCATACATATCGGATCTCCTCCGGGGACGGCGCACCCCGAGCGTGGCCGTCCTTGCGAAACTCGGCCTCCGCCGCGTCATTGTCCAGGCGCCACAGGCCGGGGCGTAACGCGCCTGGCGCCCCACGGACGTGACCCATTCTAGCCACGATGATGCCAGTGACGTCGCACGGTGCCCCCGATGTGGTGAGACGCGGCTCGTGGAGCGCGTCACCACGCGCTCTGAGACGGAGTTGTTCTGCGCGGTGTGTAGTCACGCCTGGGGTCGCGCGCCTACCAGTGGGGCGCGGCAGGGCACCCCATGCGCAGGGCGGTAGGGGCCGGCCATCTTTCCGCGTGTTCTAGCGTGTTCTAGCGTGTTTTTACAGCGTGTTCTAGCGTGTTCGAGCGTATTGACATATCACCTGTAATAGTGGAGGCAGTCATGGTACAAACACTCTGCGTCGTGGCTACGATCCTGCTGGCGATGTCGGCCGGCGGTGCGCTTGTCGTTTGGGCCTGGGGAAGGTTGCGGCCTGACTCGTGGCCGATGGGTGAAGGGAGGTCGGCATGGTGGCTCTAGTTGAGCGATTCTCGGCGTATAGCGCACGACGGGATCGACGGTCGCAGACCAAGGCGTTGAGCGTGGACCGCTCCATGTTCGCCACTACCCCGCTGGTCCGCTGGTCCCCCGAAGCGGAGGCCGCCGAGGAGTGGTTGCGCCCGATCCGGCGAGAGGCCACGATCAGCGACAAGCTGGCGGCGTGGCGCGCGTTCTCAGCATGACCGATATTGTCCGCTCCAGTGATGGGGCGACCGACAGACCCGCTTATCGCGGCGGTGACGATTACGACCAGCACCAGAAGCACGCCGTGCTCGTGAAGTGCTCGTCCTGCGGAGAGTCGCGCTACATGACGGCCATCAAGGCGCGGTGCGTGCGATGCCTGACGGTGCCGGATGCGACGGGACATGCGTAGAGCCGCCCGCGTCGATGCCAACCACGCCGAGATCACCGGCACGCTGCGGCAATGTGGCTGGACGGTGCATGACACGTCAGGTGTCGGCGGCGGGTTCCCCGACCTGGTGATTGCGAAGGGCGGACGGCTGGTTCTGGTCGAGATCAAGGACGGCGCGAAGAAGCCGAGTGCGCGGCGGCTGACGAAAGCCGAGGCGCTCTTCTGGCAGAAATTCGGCGAGGCCGGGGTCTGGGTCGAGATCATCGAGTCCATCGAAGACGCAACGACACTGTAATTATTTATGCCACAACAACCACCACCGAAAACTGAGAACGTCTCCGCAGTCCTCGATGCGATACGCCAGCGGATCGCCGAGCGCGGCCAGTCCGCCTACGAGCGCCAAATCGGAATCAGTAAGGGCTCACTAAGCCATATCTTATCGGGCAGAAAAGGCGTGAGCCAGCTCCTCGCGGCGAAAGTCGGCTACGAGCTCGTCTGGGTTTACCGTCGGGCGCGGCCCCGGGAGTGACCTTCGAAGAGCTCCTGCGCGATTCCAGGGGCGGCCATTGGTGCTACATCCTGTGCGGGCAGCGCCTTGACGGCACCTGGGAGCCCGGCACGGCGCAGACATGCCAGCGGTGCGCGGCGGCTCGACTAGAGATGGAGCGGAAGCCACGGAAGAAACGCCAGAAACGCCAGCCCAAGTCGGCCCGTCCCCGCCGCGCGGCAGGACTTCAAGCGTCACCCCTGCAAGGGCGATCCACCTGAGTGACTGATATGAATATCAAACCATACGGCGACGCGCTCCTAGCGGACGGATTCGAGGCCGCGCTCCTCGGCTTCGGTTTTCAGTTCAATGCAGCCGTCGCGATCTACGACTACGAGGCATGTATTGACATCCTCCGAGATCGTGACGGGATGTCGGAGGATGGGGCGCTGGAGTTCTTCGAGTACAACGTCGTCGGCGCATACATGGGGCCGAATACGCCGGTGTTCATGACGAAAGTCGAGCTTAGTCGCTAGGCCTCGGGAGTACATGGACCGGCGTCGAGGTGATCGCCCGCAGCGCGACGTTGATCAAGCCCAACACCAGCGTGACAGTGCCGGGAGGGAGCGGCAGGATGCCAACCAAGTCTGCCGCCGGAGTCAGGATATTCAGCCAGAACATGCGCGATTTCCAGATGGGTTTGCTGCTCATTTGTGCGTCCTCCATGACCGAGATGATCGGTTTCACTTTGCTCCAGAGACGGAGCGCCCCAAAGATGTTCATACAGGTGATCCCGAGACAGGCATATCCAGCGGCTCTACGATCTCGAAGTGGCCCATGTCCCGCTGCGTCCACCGGCCACCCCACCGCAGCCCCAGTGCCTCACCCAGAGCACCGACCTTCTGCCAGATAGGGTCGCTGGCGTCCCACAGGAGCTTGTCAGCGCCATGCGCGTCGAAGACCGAGTAGGGCACGATGTCGATAGCCAGACCGTCCTGATGGCGGCTCCTGACGACCCAAGACGCCTTTCTGGCGATATTGATGGCCTGCTCGGCATCTGTGCGGAGCGTATCGACGACGAGGACCGGGATGCCGGCCTCCACGCACCGGGCCAGGAGCTCGAAGGCGACCGGGCGAAACGAGGGCGCGAGGTCGTCGAGGGCGCGGCTCACGGGAAGAACCCCAGCAATTTAGCGGCGGCGGCAAGACCCCCAACCGCCGCCGCTGACGCGCCCCCCGCAATGAGGCTCGCTCGATGTGGACTGCGATCTTCTAAGACCGCCAGACGAGACTCGACTTTCGAGGCACGGCCATTCGCCAGCCGCTGCAACCCCACGACCTCATCCAGCCGACCTCGGATAGGCACAAGGTGGGCTAGGAACTCGTCGCGAGTGAGGGGATCGGGCATGGGCTGACGCGAGTGCGAGGCTTACAGATCCGTCCGCGCCTCGAACGCCGAACCGGTCCACCGCATCACGAGCCAGTCCTGTGGATCAAGGTCTGTCACCTCAACAAAATGATCCGGCACCACTGCTCTATCAGATCCTGGCGGATACGGCGACTCCAGCGTAGCGACGGCGTTGCCGTCGTCGTCTAGCTGTACGAAACTTCTCATGATTAGGTGTACTCCAATACCTCATATGTCGTTCGGCCATTGCTGTCATCTGGCGTGGCAGCCGTCTGCGCCGTGACAGTCGTCGCGTTCGTCAGTGTGATAGTCGTCATGGCCTTGCTCAGGGCAGACATTTCAGTCCGCGTGCCGCCATTGAAAACGACAGACTTTCCGGTATCCACGGACGAGATCGTGGCGGTCCACGACGACGCGGACCCCGTGTGTGAAATTGTCCCACGCTGAACGGAGTTTACGACCGAGGTGGCTGTAGTTGTGACCGTCCGGTTTGCTAGCGGTACCTGCGTCCACAGTTCGTTCGCGCTCACGCCCTGCTTCATGGCGTCACCCGCATCACGTAGCCGCTCAAAACGATCACGTTCGTGGTCGCGGCGAACGCCTTAACCGTGAGTGCCGCGCTCCCGTTCCCCAGGAGGATCAAGCCGTCCACCACTAG
>Ga0209402_10005015_pt1 | contig 11932 bp, 9 predicted proteins | sample ArcticOcean_MG_C_3_FD_187437 | JGI IMG/M metagenome (GOLD analysis project Ga0209402, IMG submission 187437) | Marine microbial communities from western Arctic Ocean - ArcticOcean_MG_CB8_126 (SPAdes) (version 2) | ecosystem: Environmental > Aquatic > Marine > Oceanic | place: Arctic Ocean... | reverse complement strand
AAAGATTTGTCCATTCTGGACAACCGCAAACGCATCTCTTAAATGCACATGTCCTTCACGAATTGATTTAACTTCAGTCCCTTTCAGTTCGATTCCAGCCTCGAACTTATCGACGATGTTAAAGTCGTGAAAAGCTTTACGATTTTTTGATATTTCCTGCGACATGCCGCAGAGGATTTACTCTTCAGTAACACCGTCCTCAAGGACGATTTTGCCTTCGATAATCTCAGTCAAAGCAATGTCCGCAGTACCCATTCTTTCAACCATAGTAATTAATGGACTCCTGCCACTGTTCAACTGCTGGACTCTCTTAGAGACTAGATTGATTAGCAAGGGCGGGTCAGTAATCACTTCCAAGGCTTTCTCAACGAGTTCTGTTTTCATGGCAAATCTATCAGATAGAATTATTTACTTAACAGTTATGACCAATTCAGTCGATTAGCCGTAAAAAAGAATTCTATTTTATAAGGGATGGTTTAATTTTTCGGATTAATGGAGAAGTTAAAAGAATATTTCAAATAATTGGATGTTATAATATTACTCTTCTTACAACTCGTGGTCAAAGAAGGGTTATTGGATTATCACAATTCAAGACAGAATCAAGCTGATTCCTAAGAGCAAGCATAAAAACAAGGGTAAACTATCAACAAGCCTTTAAAATAATGGACCAAAACCAATGAAACTATCTACTAAGCAAAGAAATAGCTAAATAATAGTTTATCGATACAGCACCTTAACGACGCTTTCTCCTACCCCCTCCTCCGGTTCTAACTTGCTGAGATTTTGTAGATTTAGTCTGCGCTCCAGGAGCTCCTAGCAATGGCTTTTTTATGCTCCGGTCTACCTTCTTCAGTTCAACTTCCTTGCCAAACTTTTTCGAAGCCCAAGTTTGACCAATACTGAAAATGTTGCCAGCAGTCCAGTAAAGGGCAAGTGCTGAGGCGAAATTGTAGCAAATCACAGTAATGAAAATTGGCATTATTGACATTATGATTTGCATTTGCTTCTGGTTAGGACCAGCGGCCTGTGGCGTCATTCGCATCTGGAACATCATGGTAATCCCCATCAATAAAGGTAAAATATTAATTGAGATGCCTAAGCCAGGCACCTCACCCACGCTGTCAGGCAAAGACAGATCATTAACCCAACCAATCCATCCCTCGTGTCGAAGTTCAACCGCCGAGCGTAGCATTGCAAAATAGCCAATGAAAATCGGCATCTGAAGTAAAAGAGGGAGACAGCCACCAATCGGATTGACTCCGTAGTCTTTGTATAACTTCATCGTCTCCTTCTGAATCTTCTGAGGATTTTTGCTATGCTTCTCCTTAATTTCCTGCATCATGGGCGCCAGCTTGCTCATCTTTTTCATGGCCCGGGTTCCTTTGGCCGTGATAGGCCAAATCGATAAACGCATGATGATCGTAATAGAAATAATAGCCCAACCAAAATTACCAAGGCCACTATGCAATAGGTTCATGAGCCAGCTCAAGAGAACAGCGAAAGGCTCTGCAAAAAATCCAAATATCGGCATCCGATCAAAACCGACTATTTCTTTTCTCTCACCTTCAAGGCCCTTAAGGATCTGATAACTTTTCGGTCCTGTATAAATCTCATATTTCCAAGCCTTCGATTCCCCAGGATTTAAAGTAATATTTTTAGGCAATCCAATTGCCCCCTGAGATGCATACTGATCTGAATTAACCTCAAATCGACTAGCCCAAACAGATGATTCGTAAGGTTCATTCACATATAAATTTGTTGAGAAGAACTGATTACTTACACCTATCCATCGAAGCTTCTCATGCAATTCCTGCCCCTTAATATCATCTTTATCCTTTTTTAAATAGCTTAAGCTCCTGAACTTATCCTTACTGCCCCGCATATATTCGAAACCGGTATAGAGGTCCTTTGAATTCCCATCTTGAAGCTGAGATGCGGATCCTGCATATAAGAAATAATCATTCAGGCTAAAATTACCACCCTCACCCAAATACTTGACAGCCAAATCCATCTTTATGATATGCCCTCCTCCCGGATCCTTATCTTGAGTCAACGTAAAGGTCTTAGTCACCTGCAATTTCTCAGAACTTTCCGCACTGAACTCAATTCTAGTTTCGTTTTGAGAAACTACTTCATAGTTCAATCCTTCAAATTTCCCAATGCCCTTACTCAGTGCCCCTATCGGATGCTTTGAATATTTATTAAGAATAATAGATGAAGCATTTTTAAGCCCTTCTTTTTCAACCACCTTAGGGCTTTCTAGGTTATGCTCCTTGAGAGCGACCGTTTTAATTCCTCCTCCAATGTTGGTAAATGTCCACTCAGCCACTCCATTAGAAAGAGTCAGTAACTGTTCTTTGATAGGTTCAATGACTGGACCATTCTGAGTCTCTTTTTTTTCCTTTCCTTCACCAGTGCCCTCTGGATTCGCTACCTGAGAACTTTGCTGATTTCGTTCAGTCAACTTCCCCTGTTTCTCGATACTTTTCTTTTGTCCATCAAACCACAAAAAGAGCCCCAATGAGCAAGCGATTATAACTATCCAGCCTGTCCTATCCATGTTTCAGTAAATCTTGCTTGTTATTGTCTTCTTTTCTTAAAATTTGTTCAGATCTGAGAGGAACAGGGTCATGCCCGTGCTCACCCCAAGGACCACACCTCAATATTCTCTTTATTCCTAATATAGATCCGCGGAAAGCGCCATAACTTTGAACGGCCTGTAAAAAATATTCTGAGCATGTTGGATCGAACCGGCATCCTGAATTCGGACCCCCAATCAAATGAATTAATGGAGAAATTAGAATCTGGTATAACCGGATCAGCAATTTTATTATATGCTTCATAGAAGTTGATCCTCAGCAACAAGACCCGCGCGATGCATCAATTTTTTCCAGTCAGATTCTAAATCTTGAAAAGTTGCATTAGGTGCCATGTATCTGGGAATCATGACAAGATAACCGGAAAACTCCAAAGAATCACCCCAACAATTAATAATCCCTCGTAACCGTCGCCGGATACGATTCCTAGTCACTGCATTTCCTATCTTCCGGGTCAAAATGATACCAACCTTCATCTTTGGAATAATTTCTTGATCTGCAAGAATCCCCAAAACAATATACTTACCAGAAAATGTCCTTCCTTCGTTGCGCACACGCAAAAACTCGCTGCGTAATTTCATACGCATTGGCCGCTTAACCCGCATAATCAGTGTTGATAAGTGATTGTCTACCTTACCACGCCTTAATCAAGCTCAGATAAACAATTTAAGTCTGACGGTGGCGCTTGTAATGAATCTCTGCTCCCTTAGGAATAAGCCTCTTACGCCCTTTTTGACGTCGCCTTTTTATAATACCTCGACCACCTTTTGTCTTCATCCTAGCACGAAATCCGTGCTGACGCTTTCGACTGCGTTTAGAGGGCTGATAAGTACGTTTCATGGTCGTTTTATTTTTTCAATGATCTTACAAAATAAATTCAAATCATTAGAGGGGCGCACATGGTACTTCTTATCTGATCACAGTCAAGCAGGGGCATAAAACCTTATTATAAAAAATATAGGACATAAAAGCCTATTATTTAAGGATTATTAACTATATTTATTGTTAGAATATTCTGAAAGAGTATTTCCTCGTTTCATCTTCAAATAAAGGGGAAAAGATCGTTGAGATAAACATCAAGGTCTGCGTTAAATAGTCAAAATTATGGGCAACATTAAAACTTTATTCTTTTTTTACGTTTTATTTATTCCTATTGCTGGTATCGGCCAAGACAAAACCGAAGACCCTGGAGCCAGAACGTGGTCTCATTCAGACGGTAGAAAAATCAAAGCAGGGATCGTTGATGTCGTCGATAAGAATGTAATTCTAAAGACCCCGAACGGAAAGATCGGTCCTGTGAAATTAGCAAAACTGAGCAAAGAAGATCAGGAATATATTGCCATATGGATTCAAAACAATGCAGTGCCTAAAGGCTTCGGCAAACCCGACACAACAATTGAGATCACGACCCTCAAAGGGGAAATGAAATATAATAAGCCAATTATTACCGTGTATCCTGGGAAAAAAATTAAGCTGATACTTCGAAATCAAGATGACATGCATCACAACTTAGCGATCACAAAATCTGGCAAGGGAAAAGATATGAAGGTTGCTCAGGAAGCATGGAAGTTAGGAGTCGACGGTTTTGCCAAGCACTGGATCCCAAAACATCCTGACCTTCTCTTTGCAAGCAAAATGGCGGACCCTCATTCTTCTTCAACTCTCTATTTCACTGCGCCCAAAAGAACAGGTAAGTATCCATATGTTTGCACTTTACCTGGCCATGCTCAGGTAATGAGGGGAACAATGATAGTTTCCAAAGAAGTGAATCCCCTAAGTGAACTGACCTTCACTCTATTTAAGGGTTCATGGAAAAAAATACCAGATTGGAATCAAATAGAACCGTCCGGTACGGATCATGTTCCTAGTGGAAAGTTTGATCTTTCTTGTACAAAAGAAAAAGACTCTTTTGGGATAGTCTTTAGAGGAAACATTGAAGCACCAAAATCAGGAGACTATATATTCACTGTCAGCTCTGATGATGGGTCCAGACTACTCATCGATAGAAAAATCGTCATCGATCATGACGGCATCCACGGAGACTCTCCTAAATCCGGCAAAGTAAAACTGGAAAAGGGATCGCACCATATAGAAGTGCAATACTTTGAAGGAGGCGGCGAAGAATCACTTTATGTTGGCTGGAAAACGCCAGACTTCAAAAAGGAAATCCCACTCTCTGTGAATAGGAGGCCTTCAGGGGGAAATTCACCTAGCGGACAATTGCTCGCTGCTGAGGAAGAAGCTCGAATTTATCGCAACTTCATTCAGGGAGCAGGATCAAGAGCTATCGGAGTCGGTTATCCTGGAGGACTCAATTTAGCTTATGATGCAAACAATATGCGCATTGCCATGCTCTGGCTTGGAGACTTTATTGATGCAAAAAGGCATTGGAACGGAAGAGGTCAAGGCTATCAGCCACCGGCAGGCGAATCCGTCATCAATGGGCCTCCTGGAGTTCCTTTCGCAACCATTAGCGACTCAAATGAATCTTGGCCTGATTCTTTTATTAGAAAAGAAAATGCACAGCTTCCACCGATTAAAGGAGGGTACCTATTTAAGGGCTACAAGTTGACAGGAAAAGAAAGGATCCCGACCTTCAGATACACTTTCGGCACTCTATCCATTGAAGATATGCCTTCACCTCAAGGATCATTTGAATCCTCTGATGTCGCTTTCACCCGCAGTATCAAAATTAAAGGGAAACCCGTGAAGAATCTATATTTCAGGGCAGCTGTAGGGCAATCAATAGAACTTACAGATAATAACACTTACCTCATTGATGATAACACTGCTCTGACTTTTAAATCAGAAAAGAAGCCCGTCATAAGAGAAAACGGAGGAAATAAAGAACTACTTATCCCCATTCAATTTAGTAATGACTCGGCCCTAATCGAGCAAACTATCAATTGGCAATAAAAAATCATACCGTCTTTATGAAAAAAATAATCTACTCATTATTAATTACTATTTCAGTAAGTTCGTTAGCACTTTCGCAAAACCCCCAAGAAGAATCCGATCATTATCCGATCGTTGAAATCCCAATCCCAGATAATATCGTCCTAGAAGTGGGAGGGATCGAGATCTTGCCTGGAAAACGCATAGCCGTGAGTTCTCGTCGCGGTGACATTTATGTCGTCGAGGGGGCATACACGGATGATCCAGGAGATGACAAATGGATTCCTTGGGCAATCGGTTTGCATGAAGTTTTGGGATTGGCATGGAAAGACGGTTGGCTATACGCCACACAAAGACCTGAAGTTACCAGAATGAAAGATGAAGATGGTGATTTTAGAGCAGATATTTTCGAAAGCGTTTCCTCGGCATGGGGAATTAACGGGGATTACCATGAATATGCTTTTGGTTCTAGGCATGACCCGGACGGTAATATATGGGTCGTTCTATGTCTGACAGGATCAGGCGGCGCAAGCTCTGATTTCAGAGGCTGGTGCGTGCGAGTGACCCCTGACGGAAAAATGCTTCCTACAACAAGTGGAATACGTTCTCCGGGAGGAATTGGTCAGAACCATCTCGGGGATATGTTCTATTGTGACAACCAAGGCGTGTGGAACGGTACAAGTTCAATCAAACCGTTACCTGTCGGAGGATTTGTTGGGAACCCGACCGGCAACAAATATTATGAATTAACAGATGCCATTGGAAAAAGGCCTGAGGATCCTAAAAGCGGAAGCAGAATATCAACAGAAAGAGCAAAAATTCCAGAGCTTGTTCCACCAGCAGCAATGTTCCCTCATGGCAAACTCAGTAACTCACCGACCGGCATCGCATGTGATACGTCGGGGAAATTTGGCCCCTTCACTAACCAGTTATTTGTTGGGGAACAGACAATGTCAACAGTGTTGAGAGTAGCACTCGAAAAAGTGAACGGAGTCTATCAGGGAGCCGCGTTTCCATTCCGCGGCAAGTTCAAGTCAGGTAATGTCGCTGTGCGGCTCGGACCTGACGGCAGCATGTTTGTTGGAGGAACTGATCGCGGTTGGGGAGCAAGAGGAGGAAAGCGTTTTGCTCTTGAAAGGTGTCATTTTAATGGCAAGAAACCATTCGAAGTCCTACAAATGAAAGCCAAGCCTGATGGGTTTGAAGTTATTTTCACTGAACCTATTGAAGAAAAATCAGGCTCCGACATAGCAAGTTACAAGATGGATTCATACACTTACATATATCAAAGTGGATACGGCAGTCCCGTCGTAGATAAGAGCAACCCTACAATTAAATCAGCATCAGTTTCACAGGACAAAAAGAGCGTTTACTTGAAAATAGAAGGACTAGTTAAAGGAAATGTGCATGAACTGAACCTTCCCGGCATCAAAAACGTTGAAGGAAAAGCACTTTTGCATCAGGTAGGATATTATACTCTAAACGAAATTCCTGAAAATTAAGACCACAGCAGATCCTAATAGTAACCTTAGAAGCACATCACGTGATTCACATGCGGAGATTATGACCTCTCGCATCTTAGGTAAATACTAGTTATTTTTTGCTCTACCGATGAAGGTTACAATGATATGATAATTGAATGCGTATTTTCATTTCCCTTGCCTTAATATTTTCCATTGGCTCATATGCTCAGTCCGCCGAATTATGGAAAAGTGAAAAGCCTATAGCAAATTTTCATATTAAAGCAAAGTATCAGTCAAATAAGAGTGGAATCATTTCCATTAATGCCGCACCAGGAGCTGCAATTTCTTTTCCTGTCCAACAAGGGTCTCAGGGAACTATCGAAATCGGAGCAAGCCAGAAAGAGGGTGAACGGGGTAAAATAAAGGGATGGATCAATGGGAAACCGTTAACTGAGATCAAAGAATATGGGGAAGATGGAAAGGCAAAAAGCAGCGGGAATGAAGTAAAGAGCTTGTTTATCTCTAGCCCAAAACAATCAAAGGATCCTTTCGATATGGGTAAAGACTTCACTGCTTATGTTAAATTCAAAGCCAAAGGCGATGGCACATTGTTCTCTAAAGCAGTGCCAGGGGAAAAGTGGTTAAAGAACGGAAAGGCCCTTTATATAAGAAAAGGTCGACTAATTTATGATATCGGATGGAAAGGAATGATTGCCGGCGCCAATAAAGTCAATGATGGAAAATGGCATGAAGCAGCACTCGTCACACGTTCTGGGAAATCCAGCCTTTATCTTGATGGGAAAAGAATTTCTGAAAACAAGTCATTCACCGCAAATGATCCCGCCAAGGCTTTGTTTCAAATCGGCACTTGCACGGCCGACTTTGGTGGCGACCTAGAAGGAACAATCAGTAACTTAAGATACTGGAAAAGAGGATTAGATGAAAAAGAATCCTTACTCGCAGTTTCCAATAGAGTCGCTGAAACAAATACCCCTGATTTTAATTGGCTTCCTCCAAATTCGACTCAGCCCGAGAAAATAATTCAAGAAGGGAAACCTTCACTAATTAATGGATTTGTCGCATGGCATGCTTCTATCACTACAAACAACGATCAGATTATGATATCAGAAGTCAGTGTTTCAGAACTAGGAGATGCTGATCATTCACAAATTGTAAATGCCTGGGATCATAATAGTCTGGACAGAGGTGCCAGGATATACAACGGATTGTGCATCACGTGCCATGGCACCGATAAGGTTGAAGGAACACTACCAACGGCCCTCCGATTTCATAAGGGGGAATTCAAGAACGGAAAGGATCCCTTGTCCATGTACTCAACGCTCACCAAAGGCTTCAATCAAATGGTCGCCCAACCATGGATGACCCCCCAACAGAAATGGGATGTTATTCATTACATCCGCGAAACCTTCATAAGAAAAAAGAATCCTTCACAGTTGGTTAATGTGGACGAAGCATACGTAAATTCATTACCACGTGGCCTTGATTTAGGACCTCAGAGTCCAAAACTTTTTGGTTCGGGAGAACCAAAATGGAAAAAAATGAATTACGGTCCTGTGCAGTTCTGGACCATACAGGTAGGATCAGGAAATATCGCATACAAAGGCATTGCAGTTCGCCTAGACGAAGGACCAGGCGGAATTGCTCGAGGAAATAAATGGATCCTTTACGATCATGACACAATGCGTGTCGCATCTGCCTGGGAAGGTGACGAATACATCGATTGGAGAGGTATTGCATTTGATCAATCTCACGGTAGTCACGCATCACTAGTCGGAGAAAAGGTTTTCGAAAACCCTGTCGGCCCAGGTGTCGGCAAGCCATCTGACGGAACCTTCAAGGATCCTCGATTCCTTGGCCGAGACGGAAAACCTTACGGCCCCCTCCCCAAGAAGTGGACTCATTATAAAGGAATCTATCTGCACGGAGAAAGAGCAATCATTAAATACACTATCGGCAGCACAGAAGTACACGAGCTTCCGGGTTATGAAATCCTAGGAGGAAAAACTATTTTTACCCGAACCTTAGAATTAGGAAAGTCTACAGACCTTATCCGCTTACGTATCGCACCAAAGGACAAAGCCGTTGCAACGATAGGAGCCAAAGGCACTAATATAAAAACCGACGCCAATGGTTTAAACGTTCTTGAGATTCCTGCGGCTTCGACCCCGGCCCGAATCAAAATTCTAATTGCGGCAGTCGATCAAAAATCTTTAGATGAACATCTTGCTAATAGCGGACCACCGATCGCCTTATCACCACTTACCCAGGGAAGCTCAAAGCGATGGCCAACAATGGTCACGACAGAGGGGAAAAATGGAGGATCCTCAGCATCTTTTGAAGTCGATGAAATTACTCTGCCACTTAATAACCCATGGAACTCATGGATGAGGGTCGGAGGTTTTGATTTCTTTGCGGATGGAAAACGTGCAGCTGTCGCCACCTGGCTAGGTGATGTATATATCGTTGACGGCATCGATAAAAAGTTCGGGAAACACAAATGGCAAAGAATCGCCACGGGATTATTTCAGCCCTTAGGCGTGAGAATTGTAGACGGTAAAATATTCGTAACGTGCCGAGACCAGATAGCAAAACTCCATGACTTAAACGGTGACAACGAAATAGATTTCGTCGAGAGCTTTAATAATGATCATCAGGTCACTGAGCACTTTCACGAATTTGCAATGGGTCTTCAAACAGACAAAGACGGGAACTTCTATTATGCAAAATCTGCGAGGCATGCAAAAACAGCGCTGGTACCACATCATGGAACATTAATTAAAGTGAGCTCTGATGGAGGTAATTCCAAAATCATAGCTAACGGTTTCCGTGCAGCTAACGGAGTCTGCCTCAATCCTGACGGAACATTTATCGTTACTGATCAGGAAGGACACTGGAATCCAAAGAACAGAATTAATTATGTCAAAGAAGGTGGCTTCTACGGAAATATGTTCGGCTATCATGATGTCACGGATAACAGCGATAGCGCTATGGAACAGCCGCTTTGCTGGATAACCAATAATTTTGATCGGAGCCCAGGAGAACTGATGTGGGTACCAGAAAATGCTGGGTGGGGAGCCTTAAATGGCAAATTGCTCAACTTAAGTTACGGGACAGGAAAAATTTTCTTAGTTCCTCACGAAAAGATAGAAGGCCAGGCGCAGGGCGGAATGATTTCTTTAGGATTAGATTTCCCAACTGGAATCATGCGAGGAAGGTTCCATCCAGAGAACGGACAACTTTATGCTACAGGAATGTTTGCTTGGGCAGGAAGTAAGAGAGGAGACGGTGGTTTCTACAGAATACGCTATACAGGAAATACACCCAAACTACCAATCCAACTGAAAGCCAAAAAGGATGGTATAGAAATAGAATTCACAACAAAACTTGATGCCACTCAGTCTCAGAACACAGGATCCTATCAGGTAGAAGTTTGGGATCTTAAGAGAACTCAAAATTATGGATCAAAACATTACAACCAACGTAAACTGGCTGTTAAAAAAGCAGTTCTATCTGCAGATAAGAAACACATACGTTTGCTTATCCCCGACCTAAAACCAACTTGGGGAATGGCAATCCGTTACAATTTGTCTAGCGCTGACGGAGAAAAATTCGAAGGCGAAATACACAACTCAATTCACAAAATGCCTAAAAGTTAAACTGTGAATAATCCCCACCAAAGTGACGGACAACTCGTCCTACGTCCCAGTCTTTGGATATTTTTGCACGGCCTTCCTTAATTTTAATCGAGCATCATTCAGTGATCCTTCTTTTAAATCTTGAATAGCATTCTGCACCTCAGTATCAGCATCCTTAGTCGCCTGTTGGCGCCTGATAACTTCACGCTCAGCAGCAGCTGAAGCTTGCAATTGAACAGTTTTAGATAATTTAACTTTGCTCGTTCCTTCTGGCCGGACAATAAATGAACCGTCCTGTGGTTGAGGTAAGGGGGGAGCTGGACGATCAGCAGGAGAGACAACAGGGTCAGCTTCATTAATCTTGTTGCTGACACATGAAACCATTAACAGGGTCAAAGTACAGGAAACAAATAATTGGTATTTTTTCATACTGGGTCTTAAAAATCTGATGAATTGATAATATGGTAAGGCCTTCGATACAAATAATTTATACGTCTAGTTCAATAAATTTTCATTTAAGAGACTAATTTTTAAATCTTTTTCTATATTCTTTATCAATTGGTATAACCAGATCTTTTCAACCAATCCTCAAGTAACCCCGGCCATTTCTTTGATCCCTTATGACGGCCCAAACCGACTCCATGCCCCCCTTCTCGAAAAAGATGGAATTCACACCCCACACCTGCCCTTCTTAAAGAAGACACAAAGCGTAAAGAATTTTCTGCTGGGACTGGTCTATCTTGATCAGTGTGAAAAATAAATGCTGGAGGGACCTCCGCAGTCACTTGATTCTCTAAGGACATTTTTTCCAACAATTCTTTACCTGCATTCTTCCCCAATAGATTCATTTTGGAACCTTCATGCGTCACACCTTTAGCCATCGAAATTACTGGATATGCAAGAATCATAAAGTCCGGCCTTTCTAATTCATTGGAAAACTGAGTTCCTGCAGTCGCGGCAAGGTGACCGCCTGCTGAAAATCCCATGACTCCTATCTTTTTAGGATCAATCTGATACGATGATGCATTAGTCCTGATTCGGCTAATTGCTTTACGGACATCGTTACCAGGCAAAGGATGCCGATGAGGAGATACTCGGTACTTAAGAACGAAAGCGCTAACGCCTTTTTGAGCGAACCATTTTCCCACATCATTGCCCTCGTAAGACATCACACACATACCATATCCACCTCCTGGACAAATGATAACAGCTGAAGTTTTTACTTCCTTTGTTTCTGTTTTGGCCCGGTGAAATGTAAGAGTAACGCCGTCTGCACCTGTCCCTCCCTCTCCTTCAGGCCAAAGCTTAAAAGTTTCAGAAT
>Ga0209402_10005014_pt1 | contig 11933 bp, 12 predicted proteins | sample ArcticOcean_MG_C_3_FD_187437 | JGI IMG/M metagenome (GOLD analysis project Ga0209402, IMG submission 187437) | Marine microbial communities from western Arctic Ocean - ArcticOcean_MG_CB8_126 (SPAdes) (version 2) | ecosystem: Environmental > Aquatic > Marine > Oceanic | place: Arctic Ocean... | reverse complement strand
CAATTCGTCACCTGCCTCAAGCAAGGTCAGCAGCGCCGTCATCTGCGCTGCCATGCCGGAGCCGACGACTACGCCAGCCCGTCCACCCTCAAGCGTAGCCAGTCTCTCTTCAACCATCGCATTGGTGGGATTGGTCATGCGTGAATAAACGTTACCAAAAGTCTGCAAATTAAACAGACTGGCCGCATGATCACTGTCATCAAATACGTAGGATGTCGTCTGATAAATGGGCGCAGCCCGCGCACCAGTCGTAGTGTCTGGCATCTGTCCTGAATGCAGGCACTGTGTCTCGAATCCAAATTTCCTGTCAGCCAAACAATTTTCTCCCTAAATTAAAGTAGCCGCGATGTGTCTGCGTTCTACTCCCCGATCAATAGATCAGCCAACGGGGTCGCCGGCTCGAAATGACACCGGTATTGACTCCGATCAAATTGAGACCACCTAAAAGACGTGCGTGCTCGATCTTGACACACCGATTCATTACTACTTCAAGACCCCCTGATTCGGCAATGCGTGCTGACTCATCGTTCACCACACCGATTTGCATCCAAAGCACCCTTGCACCAATCGCTACCGCGCTCTGTGCCAACGCGGGAGTCACCTCGGGTCTCTGAAATATATCGACCACATCAACCGCATCAGGAATATCCTCTATCCGGTCGTAGCATTTCTCGCCCAGAATCTCGTCGTAATTTGGATTGACCGGGATAACCCGGTAACCGTGATCCTGCATGTACTTGGCAGCAAAAAAACTGGGTCGCCACCAGTTGGCCGATAACCCAACCACAGCAATGATCTTGTTTTCCGTCAGGATCCGACGTAAACCATCGATATCTGGCATAGGCTCCCCAATCAGCAAACCACAAAAGGTCTGGATTTAGACAATGATAACTATCTTACCAGCCCTGCTCCGTGACGCGAGGCCATTTCGATTACCCAGTACACTCCAGCGGAAAAAAGGCACCGCCGCTGAATACGCCGAGCAACTCTTGGCCATCGATCCGATGGTGGCAAGCAAAGTCAGCCAATGCATAAAAAACGGGGCGAGTCATGCGTGCGTTCAACCCGGCTCGAACATGTAGATAGGGCAGCGGCCCAGTGGCTTTGCTTCCTCCGGTCACCCACAATTCATGTTCAGCATCTGCCGCCACAATGTCATCAACATTGGTACGAAATATCAGAGATTGGTGAGAATCAGTACGAGTCTGTTCAACCTCAACTGCAAGAAACGGCACATCGTCAACAGTAATTCTTAGTTTTTCTGTTGGAGTCACCAGGTAATACTCAGCATCGCCATCCAGCCGTAACACCGATGCCAGTAATCGAACCAGGGCCGGGCGCTGAATGGGTGAATCCTGATACATCCATTCACCGTCCCTAGTAATTCGCAGCGCCATCTCACCCTTAATCGACGGTTCCCATGTCTGCACGGGTGGATAGTTGGCTGTACCAAGGCGAGCCGCCAACGATTCCGGATCAATAGGAGTTGACATGAAAGATTAGCGCCTAAGACTCGCCGACTGGCAGCGGCCGCGGCCGACCCTTTGCATCAATGGCCACATAGGTAAAGAGGCCTTCCGTCACCCTCTCTTCGCGACCATCCGCACGACGCTTAACCCATGTTTCCACCTTAACTGCAATCGAGGTAGTACCCGTTCTCTGGGTAACACAGTGACAGCTGATGAGGTCACCAATCTGAACGGGAAGGTGAAATGACATTCCATCCACTGCAACCGTCGCAATGCGACCCCCTGACAATGCGTAAGCATGAATCCCACCGGCAACATCCATCTGTGACATTAACCAACCACCAAAAATATCACCATTGGGGTTTGCATCTGCCGGCATTGCCAGCGTGCGCAACGCGGGTACCGTATCCTTGATCTCTTGTTCAGACAATGTATCGGACTCAGCGCTCTAACCGCAGCAACCCACACCCAGCATTTGTTTCGCCTATCACGCCGCAGCCACCTCGCGACCCAAAGTCTCCGCCTGTCTGCGAACTGCGCACACCAGAACATCGCCGCTTTCAAGATCTGACATCCGCGCACCTTCGGCGTGTAATCGACTGTTGGTTTTGTGAAGCACCGTGACTCCAAATTGGATCATTGACTATCCGATCAGCACCAATAAAAATCCCGGCGAACCGGGGCGGTTAGTGACACAATCGCGACCTTGAGTTTACCCGAGCCAGCGTTTTCTTCGTCGGTACTGTTTAGTCGAACGGAAACTGGCCTTTTGGTCACCCTGTGAAATCCCCAAATAAAACTCTTTGACATCATCGTTTTCTGATAACGTCTTCGCATCACCTTCCATTACTACGCGACCATTCTCAAGAATATATCCCGCGTCCGCATACTGGAGTGCAACAGATGCATTCTGCTCAGCCAACAGCATGGATACATTCTGCTCCTTATTGAGGCGCACTACGATATTAAAAATCTCCTCGACCAACTGCGGTGCCAGACCCATCGATGGCTCATCTAACAGCATTAACTTAGGTCGTGCCATCAATGCCCGACCGATCGCAACCATCTGTTGCTCCCCCCCGGAGATATAGCCGGCCAATGATTTAAACCGCTCCTTCAAGCGCGGGAAATAGCCGTAAACCAGTTCCAAATCCTTGGCGATTCCTGCACGATCCCAACCGCGGGTATAGGCCCCCGTCAGGAGATTTTCTTCTACCGTCAGATGTTCAAAGCAATGCCTGCCCTCCATCACCTGGATGACCCCGCGCTTAACCAACTCGCTCGGATTCAACGCGTCTACCTGCCCTCCCTGGTAGTCGATGGAACCTTTGGTCACCGCACCACGCTCTGTTCCCAACAAATTGGAAATGGCCTTTAAGGTAGTCGTCTTACCTGCGCCGTTGGCGCCGAGGAGGGCAATAATCCCCCCCTCGGCCACCTGAAGAGAAACACCCTTCAACACAAGAATGACATGGTCGTAAACCACCTCAATGTTGTTAACGCTGAGTAGATGGGCATTCGCGTTCACGGCAAGTTACCTTATTAAAGTCAGTTACAGGCGTCAGGAAAAATTAGCCACAATCACGCGGGGTAATGTTGTTTTCCTTTGCGTACTTGGCTGCGTCGGCTTCCATCATCGGACGCACAATGTCTTTCATAACCGGCAACCAATCACTGATAACCTTCCAGGTCTTGTTAGTCGCATTCCACTGCTGAATCAACACAGGGTGACCGCCCTCATGATCATCACACGAAACCTTGATTGGGGGGAATCCAGGCAGGCCAATTCGATCCCAATCCGCTGATGTGACATCTAAGTTCTCGAAGCCCCAGCGCATCTGCTCACCGTTTGGAACCTTCACACCGAAATGCTTCTGCGCATTGCGAGCCGCCTCAAGCACAAAGATATGATTCAGCAACCCACGGATGTGCAGCACTTCGCCCAAGCGGCTTTCCTCGCCTGCACCCAGACCCTTGGCATAAACGTGTTTTTTCAGGTCGTTGTGTAAGGGATTATCAGTGCCAGACGTATGGAAGGTCGCCGACTTGTAGCCATTGGCATCCGCGCCAGCGGGCATGACGTCGTTCTCTGAACCCGACCACCAGTTACCGATAAACTTGTCCATCGGAAAGTTAATAGACGCTGCCTCTTTAATCGCCGTCGAATTCATAATTCCCCAACCGGACATAAAGACATAGTCTGGGCGCTTCTTGCGAATCTGCAGCCAGGTAGCCTTTTGCTCCTGTCCCGGATGATCAACCGCAAGCAACATCAGGCTAAAACCAAACTTTTCGGAAAGGACCGTCAGTGTGGGATTCGCTTCCTTGCCATAGGCAGAGTTGTGATACACATGCGCGATCTTCTTGCCTTTTAATTTGTCGAAGCCGCCTTCCTGCTCAGCAATATATCGAATGACCGCCGTAGCCTGTGACCAATACGTGGTCGGAAAGTTGAAAACCCAAGGAAATACCGAACCGACTGCGCCCGAAGTACGGCCATAACCCATACTAACCAACGGTATCTTATCTACCGCCACCTTAGGTATCAGCTGATAGGTGATACCGGTGGAATTCGGGATGATCGCCAAAGGTTTGTTCCCTTTGATCTTCTCATAACATTCAACACCGACCTTGGTGTTATATCCCGTCTCGCATTCCTCGTAAACAATCTTCACACCATTGAGTCCACCATCACGCTCATTCAACAACGTTACATAGTCTTTGAAGCCATTAGCGAATGGAATGCCGTTTGGTGCGTAGGCCCCAGTACGGTAAACCAGACCTGCCAGATACAACTCCTCGGCCGCGGTCGCCTGACTGATCGCAAACGGACTGATCAGCACGGCCGCGATTACAGACGCAGCGGTTAGCTGTCTAAGTTTCATGAGATATCCTCCTCAAGTAAAACAAATGAAACCCACTTTTTCAATGTGGGCGTTGTTACAAATTCTGTTTGAAAAACGTCGATCGTTTTCATCACATAATAAGCCTTAGTAATCCACGCTAATGTGGAAAAGGCCAAAGCCTCAGTTTTTCCTTAGCAATCTGCCATAACCGAGCCATACCGTTCGGCTCAAGTATAAGAAACAGAATAATCAGACTACCAAAAAATATGAACTCGAAATGCTTCGCAGTCACCGCTTCAAGACCCAGGCCATAAACCATGAGATTGGTTAAAACGATCGGTGTTAGCACAATGAACGCAGCACCGATAAATGAACCAAGAATGCTGCCTAACCCTCCGACAATGACCATAAAGAGCACCTGGAACGACTGGTTGATGTCAAATGCCTCCGCCGTTTCAACACTACCAAGCCATACGCCAAACGCCAATGCACCTGCAATACCAATGTAGAAGGAACTAACAGAAAAGGCGAGTAACTTGGTATTAAACGGACGAAATCCAATGAGTTCTGCTGCAATGTCCATATCGCGGATTGCCATCCAAGCTCGACCTACCGGGCCGCGCACCATGTTGCAGGCAGCGAGTCCGAGTACAACGGCCAGGGCCAAACAGAACAGGTAACGGTCACGCGGTAAAGCTTCGGCACCCGTAACCAGCACGCCGAAAACTTCACGCGGTGGCATCGTCAATGTGCCCGATGGCGTGTAGTTCTGAAACCAAGCGACTTTATTGAAAAGCCAATTGAGAAAAAACTGTGCTGCCAATGTCGCAACCGCCAAGTAGAACCCCTTGATGCGCAGCGAGGGAATACCAAAGATCACGCCAACACCCGCAGTAATAACACCTGACAAGAGCAATACCACTATCAAATTCATCTCAGGAAAAGCGGTCGTGAGCTTGTAACAACTCACTGCACCGACCGCCATGAACCCACCGGTGCCCAGCGACAATTGGCCACAATAGCCGGTCAGAATATTCAAGCCCAGGGCAGCAATGGAATAAATCAGCACGGGAACCAAGATGGCCTGATAGATGTATTCACTCGCAACGAGCGGCACCCCAAGAAAAAGGATTGCCACAAAAACCATGACCACCCAGCGATCCTGGGCGATAGGAAAAATCGCGGCATCCGCCTCGTATGATCTTTTAAATTGGCCTGCTTCTCGATACAACACAGTTATACCCTCTCTATAATTTTTTCACCGAAAAGACCTTGAGGCCTGAACAAAAGCACAATCAAAGCCAAGATATACGCAAACCAGTTTTCTATCGCACCATTCACTAGTGGACCCCAATAGACTTCCGATACTTTTTCTCCGACGCCGATAATTAATCCACCGATAATGGCGCCTGGAATCGATGTCAGTCCCCCAATGATCAATACGGGTAAAGCGCGCAACGCGATCAGTGACAAGCTGAACTGCACACCTGATTTAGAACCCCACATAATGCCGCCAACCAGCGCGACAAGACCGGCTACCGACCACACCACAACCCAGATTGTCTTGAGTGGAATCCCCACCGACAGGGCCGCTTGGTGGTCATCCGCAACGGCACGTAACGCCCGACCGGTCCGCGTTTTCTGGAAAAAGACGGCTAAAACGATCACCAGGATGCCAGCAATGGCCGTCGCCCAAAGATCAAATATCTGAATATACATCTCGCCGATCACCCAGTTTCCGCTCGGTATGCCGATATCGAGGACTTTAACGTCACTCCCCCACATCGTGTCACCTACGCCTTCAAGCACAAAGGCAATTCCGATCGTCGACATAAAAGTAATCATGTCACTTTGATTAACCAGCGGCCGCAAAACGATTCGCTCAATCAAAAAAGCAATCCCAATCATGACGAGAATCGTTAAAGCAATGGCAATAATCGGGGGGAACTCCGGCAACACCTTCTGCAAACTAAAAGGCATAGTTCCCGTCATCAATCCAACCAAGGTCAAAGCGGCGAACAACGCTAACACGCCCTGGGAAAAATTAAAGATTCCCGATGCCTTAAATATCAACACGAAGCCCAGCGCAACCAGTGAGTACATCACTCCGGACATGAGGCCGCCGATAACCACCTCCAAGAAAAAGACTGGGTCATCCGCCATATCAAGGAACGGAGCGGCAAAAACTGCGTGCAATACTTCCATTATCGATCTTCCTGAATCAATCTGCCGGCCTAAGCTGTGGCACTACTTGCTGTTGTTCCGAGGTATGCATCGATCACCGCCTGGTTACTCTTAATCTCATCAGGCGTACCCTCAGCAATCTTGCGCCCATAGTCCAAGACAACAACGCGATCAGAGATGTCCATCACGACTCCCATGTCATGCTCAATCAACGCAACGGTAGTGCCAAACTCATCATTAACGTCGAGAACATAGCGACACATATCCTGTTTTTCTTCCAAGTTCATTCCCGCCATAGGCTCATCTAACAACAATAATGTGGGTTCCGCGGCCAATGCCCGACCAAGCTCAACACGCTTCTGTAAGCCGTAGGGCAACCGACCAACCGGCGTCTTTCGAATGGCCTGAATCTCTAGAAAATCGATCACGCGTTCCGCGTACTCTCGGTGACGCATCTCCTCACGACGCGTGGGACCAACATAGAACGCTGCAGCAAAAATATTGGTAGCCCAGCGATTCATTTTTAGGTTGCGACCCGTCATGATGTTATCCAGCGTGGTCATGCCCTTGAATAGCGCAACATTCTGAAAAGTGCGCGCTATGCCCCCTCGAGCCGCTTGATACGGACGCATCTGACGGCGGACCTCACCGCCGAACTGAATCTGGCCTTCTTGCGGGTGATAAAACCCGTTGATCACATTCAACATCGAAGTCTTACCCGCACCATTGGGGCCTATGATCGCTAGAATTTCACCCTCGATGACACTAAAACTAACGTCTTCAATTGCCCGCACAGCACCGAACGATAACGAAATATTCTCGACCTCGAGTATCAAGTTACCACCGGTTTTGGTCTGCGGATCAACAGTCATCTAGAGCACCGATTTGTTGGGGCATGTCGAAAAATTAGTTTTAGTCACTGTACACACATCACGCTTTATTGACTGCCGTCGCTGCATCATGTATTCGTAAATTTGCGTTGAATGTACTGCTCCTGCCATCCTCAAGCGTGACACTGGCCTCCACTGCAACTTCCTGCTTACTCGAATAAAGCGCCTCGATCAGGTCGCCATAACGGTCGGCAATCGTCGCACGACGGATTTTTCGTGTCCGTGTTAACTCACCGTCATCCGCATCGAGTTCCTTGTGAAGAATGATAAAACGACGAATTTGTGATGAAGACAAACTACTGTCTCGCGAAAGATCTTGATTCACTTCTTCGATATTTCTCGCAATCAGTTCGTAGACCTCAGGTCGCTGTGACAAGTCGGTATAACCGGAATAACTCAGCCCGATGCGCTCGGCATAATTTCCGACCGCCTCAAGATCGATATTAATAAACGCGGTCACATGGTCACGCGAATTACCATGCGCAACTGCCTCGCGAATATAAGGGAAAAATTTCAACTTGTTCTCAATGTATTGCGGTGCAAACAACGTGCCGTCGTTTAATGCACCAACATCTCTTGCTCGATCAATGATCTTGAGGTGTCCATCATCGGTCATGATGCCCGCGTCCCCCGTACGCAGCCATCCATCATCCGTCATGACCTCTCGCGTTGCTTCCGGATTCTTAAAATAACCAGCGAAGTTTCCGGGACTCTTGACCAGAATCTCGCCGCCTTCGGCGATCTGAACATCACACCCCCTACACGGAGGGCCCACCGTATCCTGACGAGCATCGCCATTACGGTGCAATGTGGCATATGCCGAGCATTCAGTCTGGGCATAAAGTTGTTTCAAGTTAATACCGATGCTGCGGTAGAAAATAAAGGTGTCTTCCCCCAGCGGAGCCCCACCGGTGATGGCCAAACGGGCATGGCTTAAGCCAAGATTGTTCTTTAACGGTCCATAGATAAATAGCTCACCCAACGCATAACGCAACCGGTCGACCACGCCAATCGATCGTCCATCCAGCAGGTCAAGACCGACTCGTCGCGCCACCGCCATAAAGTGACGGAAAAGCCAGCGATTGAAACGACTGGCGTCTTCCATTCTGATAGTGATGGACGTTAATAATTGCTCCCAAATAGCGGGGGGTGCAAAAAACATCGTCGGGCCAATTTCTTTGACATCGGCGAACAATGTCTCTCGACTTTCGGGACAGCTAGTGCACGAGCCCGCGCTCAGGGACAAAGATAAAAACAAGTGATCACCAATCCACGCCATCGGTGCATAGTTGACCTGCCGATCAGCCGAACCGAGCCCCTCCTGTGCGTTGCAGGCCTCCGCCGAACCCAACAAATTGGCAGAAGTTAACTGAACACCTTTCGGCTCACCGGTCGTACCTGAGGTATAAAAAATGCCGGCGACCTCGTCGGCTTGACCGCTCGCCAGTTCTTGCTCAAAAAAATCAGCATGTTCTGCGTCGTATTGACGTCCTTGCGCCTGCACATCCGCATAACTATATAAAAACGACTCCGGGTAGTGACGCATACCCTTCGTGTCACTATAAATGATGGCCTCGAGCGCTGGACATTGCTCCTTAATCGCCAGCAATTTGTCGGCCTGCTCCTGATTCTCGACAACCGCGAATCGCACACCAGCATGATTAAGTACAAATTCAAGTTCTGCTGGGATTCCATCCTGATAGATGGGTACTGGAATTGCACCCAGACTCTGACTTGCAAAAAACACCCAATACAACTGTGGCCGATTAGTGCCAATCAGCGCGACCATATCGCCACGTTGAAGTCCAAGGGACGCCAGTCCACACGCTAAGGCGCGTACCTCACTACCCGTCTTCTTCCACGAATAGGTCTGCCAAATCCCGAGATATTTCTCGGCAAACGCCGGGGAGTCAGGATGACTCTGCGCGTTGCGATACAAACGCCGCGGCATCGTATCCGCTTGACTATCTGACACCCCATCCTCCTTCTGACCACATTACAGCGCGTCCTCCCTAGACCACCGCCACTTTTAGGACAGGTACTAGAACTTAAAACCGTATGGTTTTCAAGCTAAATCTCTTTGTCTTCCTTTGTCTTCCTTTGTTAATGGGGGGGGCAGTCAACGCTAGTGACCGGACCTATTGACCCATGAGACTCTCCGCGCTCCTGCCAATACCACAAGGAGAAACGATTCAATCGTAAGTTCTGCAATCGTCAATTACTTTGCCATTATTCGGCAGCGCTCCCTCAGACAACAGCTCGACCTCACCACGCAACTTGCAAACTTCTCGGATAGTCCTCGTCAAAAGGTCTGCAAACCCATCGGGAATCTGGCCCACCTCACAACGAAGCACCATATCATCGACATTGTCCTTGTTATCAATGACAAGACATCCCCGCACAATCTCGGGATGACGGGCAATCATTTCAGCGACTTGGGATGGATGAACAAACATGCCGCGTACTTTAGCAGTCTGGTCTGCTCGGCCCATCCAACCGAGAACTCGGCGGTTCGTGCGTCCACAAGGACTCTGGCCTGTCATGAAAGTCGATAGGTCACCGGTTGCAAAACGAATCAAGGGGTAATGCGGATCGAATGTGGTGACGAGCACTTCGCCCACTTCTCCCTCGGCCACCAAGTCACCCGTACCAGGACGCACGATCTCAACGAGGATCGACTCTTCGATCATCATGCCCTCTTGCGCAGAGGATTCATAAGCAATCAGCCCAACGTCAGCCGTGGCATAAACTTGAAGTACGCTAACACCCCGGTCCGCCAATTCACCGCGCAAACTGCCTGACAACGCCTCGCCACCGACAGTCCCCAGTTCAAGACTCGACACGTCGGCCTTCATCTCGTGCGCCTTGTCGAGAATGATCTTTAGAAATGAAGGGGTACCGCAGTACACCCGGGGGTTCAGGTGAGCCATTGCCTGTACCTGCAACTCGCTCTGGCCAACACCCGCGGGAAAAACAGCACAACCGAACGCACGTGCGGCCCGATCCAGCATCAAACCCGCCGGAGTAAAGTGGTAAGAAAACGTGTTGTGGACCAAATCACCGGGCCGAACACCAACGGCGTGTAGTGCACGCCCCATGTTCCAATCGTCTGCCCCTCCGGCATCTGGCTCAAAAATACCCCCGGGAGAAGCAAACACATGCTGCAAATCACCCTCATTCAGCACAGCAAATCCACCAAACGGTGGCGTCTCGGCTTGACGAACCGCCATGTCCGACTTGCGCGTCACCGGCAAGCGCGCCAACGCGGCGCGATCGATCACCGTAGCGGGCTCCACCTCACTGAGCAGGGCGCTGTATGCCACCGAGTGTTCTCTAGCATGTTGCAGTTGTGCAACCAGCAACTCGAACTGCTCTATTTCTCGCTGCTCCGGCGAGCGCGTTTCCAGCGCATCAAAATAATCGGCCATCATGCTCAAAAGGGAATATCGTCATCCAGATCGAGGTCACCGCCACTACCGGGATCACCGGCAGGGCTCGATGGCCGACTGGCGGAGGCCTTGGAGTCAAAGTCACCCGTGTCCGCGCTCGGCATCTCGCCACTGCCACCGCGCGATCCCAACATCTGCATGTCATTGGCAACAATCTCGGTGGTATAGCGCTCCTGGCCGGTCTTCTGGTCCTCCCACTTGCGCGTCTGTAAACGGCCCTCGATATAGACCTGTGAGCCCTTACGCAAATACTCGCCGGCAATCTCGGCCAACCGACCGAAAAAAACCACACGGTGCCATTCCGTTTTCTCCTGGCGCTCACCAGACTGCTTGTCGCGCCAACTGTCGGTCGTCGCAACCGCAACATTGGCTATCGGATTGCCGTTTGCAGCATAGCGAACTTCTGGATCCCGACCCAGATTGCCCACAATAATCGCTTTGTTTACGCCTCTTGCCATCTTTCTTCTCCTGCTAGAACCGGTGGGAGGTCTCTCAAATATTCCATTTCGCTAACTGCCTGACTCAATGCACCGACACACCGGCAACATCATCCAGACTCGCATTATGGAAACCCGATGGACTGACTTTCAAGTAGACCATATTTTGCCCCGCTAATACTGTGACATCGTGCACACCCGGCAACTGTCTCAGCGCCGCAATACGATCCTCAAATTGCGCCGCTGGCATGTCCTCCAGATAGACCGTAACACTGTTCATCAATTCAGGGACATCCCCCAATAAAACAACGATCCACCATAGCGCCAACAACGTCCCCATGAGAAGAAATACTCCGACAGGACCAAAGTAGCCGAAAATCACTCCACCGACCGCCCCGCCAACAAAAACGCCAGCGAATTGGCAGGTGTTGTAGACGCCAAGTGCCGTGCCTTTTAATTGTGATGGCGCCACCCTGGAGACCAGCGATGGCAGCAAAGCCTCGAGCAAATTGAAGCCGGTAAAGAAAATGACCAGGCCCCCAACCAAGCCCCACCCCTGTCCCGCCGCCCACGCGAGCAATGCAGCGGAGATCAGCATTAAAGAAAGCGCCACACGAAATGCCGTATACGATTTCCCGCTACGCATGCTCAACAGCAG
>Ga0209402_10005012_pt1 | contig 11936 bp, 14 predicted proteins | sample ArcticOcean_MG_C_3_FD_187437 | JGI IMG/M metagenome (GOLD analysis project Ga0209402, IMG submission 187437) | Marine microbial communities from western Arctic Ocean - ArcticOcean_MG_CB8_126 (SPAdes) (version 2) | ecosystem: Environmental > Aquatic > Marine > Oceanic | place: Arctic Ocean... | reverse complement strand
CCAAAGCAGAAAGTATTTTGCCTATTATTCCATTTCTTTGTATGTCAACATAGTCTAGCTTGGCTACGCCTACACCTTCTATATCTTCTAGCTTGCTCATACATTCAAATAACCCGCTCCTGTTTTTTATGTCTGTTTGTTTTACGTCTCCATTGACTATCACCTTTGACCCTTCTCCCATCCTGGTTATAAACATTTTAATTTGCTCAAGAGTACAGTTTTGGGCTTCATCCAATATCATATAAGAGTTGTGATAAGTTGCCCCTCTCATTACTTCTAGAGGGTGAAACTGTATTCTTTTTTCGTTACAATAGTGACCATAGTAAGCTTGCCCCAGGAAGTTTTTAAAATTCTCCTGCATTGGTATCAAGTATGGATTTATTTTTTCCATTAACTCTCCGGGTAGAGATCCTATATCTTTACCTGCACAAACTAAGGGTCTAGTAACAATAATATTTTCTATCTTGTCTTGCCATAAGTGTTCAGAGGCAATCCCTGCGGCTATAAAAGATTTACCAGATCCTGCTGGACCGCAACAAAGGGTTACGTCATTTTCTACTATACTTACTATGTAGTTCTTTTGGTTTTCGGTCTTTGCTTCTACGGTTTTTATTGAATGTCTTGGTGCTCTTTTTTTTCTAGCGGTCATTTTACCTCTTCTTAGGGTTGAATGTCACTTTACTTTAAAAAGTCTTCTTCTTTTACGAAAATACCATCTATCATTTTCCCTTTTCTATCTTTGATGTCTATCCATGCTTCTTGCAGGCAGTGAGTTAGGGTTAAGTTGTTTCTTTCTACAATGTTAATCATAACAACTAACATATCTCCAATGTCATCACTTATATCTTTTCCTTTACACACGCTGTCTGACAATTCTCCTAGCTCCTGAGCGAGCTTTAAAACTTGGTCTTTATCCGTACTACCCTCTATAAGATTCCTATCCTTATGCCATTGGGATACTTTTCTAACGTAGGTCTCCAGGGTTGCATTCCGTTCCCTTTGATAACTATTTGAGTTGGATTCACTTAGCATCCTGCTTCTGCCAAGTTGGTCTGGCGGTATGTCAAAACTCATATTAAGTCTCCAAAATCTAGGTCTTCCAAGTCGTTTTTACTAGCTCCGATCTTGTAGCTAGTAATTTCATGTTCTTGAGGGGCTACCTGTACCGACTCACTATTCATCCAGGGGTCGGTCCACCCCGCTATTGGGTTTTTAAAGCCATTCTCATAGGGGAGTCCAATTGCTTTTCTCCTAGAGTGGCATAGCCAATCAACATAGTTATGCAACACTGTCTCGTTTAGACCTATGATACTACCATCCTTAAACAGGTATGAAGCCCATTCTTTTTCTTCTTGGGCGGCAGACTCAAACATTTCGCAGGCTTTGCTTTCGCAGTCCTTTGCGATCTTAACAAAACCCTCGTCTTCATTTGAATTTAGTATCTTAAGGATCTCCTGGGTGTTATAAAGGTGCAGGGCTTCGTCTCTTTTGATAAGTTTGATAATGTCGGCATTGCCTATCATCTTTTTGTTTTCGGCAAAAGCAAAAGAGCAAATAAACGAAACGTAGAACCTAACGGCCTCTAGGATGTTAATGCTAACGATAGTCATATAGATCTGTTTTTTTATCTCGGCGGGCTTATTCTTATCGGATGCCATCCCCATTAAGTTGTTGTAGTCTTGGATAGCACCCTTAGCCCTCTTGACTATCTGCTCGTCTTCATAGATACCACCAAACACGTCCTTGCTGTCTGAATAGACATTTTGTATGATGTAAGAGTAGGACTGGCTGTGTATCTTTTCAAAGAACTGCCAGGTCATGAGGCAGGCTTCTAGCTCAGTATTGGTAACGAACCCTAGCAGGGTGGGAACACCCCTACAGATCACACTATCTAACATAGTCTGATACTTAAGGTTGGATGTGAAAATAAACTTTTCATTATCTGTTAGCGTCTGAAAATCTGCCCTATCTTTCTTTAGCTCAATCTCTTCCGGCCTCCAGAAGTTCATCATCTGGCGACTGTCTAGATCCTTAAAGATTGGGTACTTCAGTATATCATACCGCTGTACACCTAGATCCTTACCAAGAAAAAGTGGCTGGGTCATAGGGTCAATGTTTTTAGTGTTAAAAATAGTCTTCATTATTGTTTTCCGTCCCAGTTATAAGAAAAACCCCAGTTTTTCATATCTTCTAAATACTCAGGTGAACAAGCTAGACTTAGTTGGTATATCTTATGTTTCTCTACGGTAAACCTGTTAACATATGGATCTATGAGTCTTTCAGTTGATATACCCGGAACCGCTGCCGCCCCAAACAGTCCCAGCAACGACCTATTAAAGTTTCTTCTGTTCATCATATTGCACACGCACCTGATTCGCAATTCATTTCCTTCTCCGTATCCCCATCACCATCAGGGGTATTGGCATAATAAAAGTTTTTCAAGCCGTACTTGTACCCGTATAACTGGTCTTTAATAAGTTCGCTAAGCGGTATGTTTCCATCTTCATGATGAGCATAATTATAATAAAGGTTTGTACTAATACCCATATCTACAAATTTTTGAAGCACTGCCGATATGTTCATTATGCACTTGTTATCTTTCAAATCCCAAGCCTTCGTGTAGTAGTTTTTTCTGTGGGCGAAGTTTGGCACGATCTGTTTCAGTATTCCGTTCTTGGCTTTTTTGTAGGATAACAGGTTTCTAACCGGCTCTATCCCATTAGTAGAGTTTTGTATGACACTAGATGACTCGCAGGGCATAATGGCAGACAGGGTTGAGTGCCTCAGTCCAAATTTCTTTATCCTGCCCCTTAGTTCTTCCCAGTCCATTGTATAATTTGGCTTTACTATGTCGTCAACTGTTTTTTTGTACCAGTCTATTGGTAGCAACCCTTGAGAATACTTGGTCCCTTCGAACCCTTCGCACTGCCCCTTTTCTTCAGCCAGCTTGCAAGACTCGTTTATTAAGTACCATTGGATTTTCTCCATAGTCTCATGTATTAAGGGTAGTGCATCTTCATTATCATAGAAAAGCTTATTCTTTGCTAGGAATCCAGCGAGGTTTGTGATTCCAACCCCAAGGGATCTTCTTTTCTTTGTAAAGTTCTCCCCGGCCTTTACGGGGTAGTCTTGGTAGTCAATGATGGATTCTAGCAACCTAACGGCTGTAGAGCAGGCAGATTCAATATCTTTATCGTTATTAACTTCCAATAGGTTGATAGCCGACAACATGCAGATGCCAATTTCTCCATCCTCGTCGTCTATCGATTTTATTGGTTTTGTATGATGCAATATTTCCACACATAAGTTTGTCATTTTAACAGGAAGGCTCCAGCTTCCATGTTCGTTTACCGTATCAATGTTCATTGAATATATTCTGCCAGTTTCTAGTCTCTCTCTGGAGAATATCTCTGCTAACTTCCTCGCGGGTATTTTTTTCTTGAAACTTAAGCTGCGAGAGTTTTCATACTTAGTATAAAGCTTTTCGAAGGCTTCATTATCTCCAAAAGCTTCATATAGCCCTGGCGTTTCTGCTGGGCTGAACAGGGTTATTTGCTGGTTGCCTATAACTCTATCGTAGAACATCTTACAGAACTGAACCGTGTAGTCAAGCTTTCTGACTCTATTATCGTCAGTCCCGGCGTTATTCTTTAGGACTAATACGTCTTCAATTTCATAATGCCACCAGGGAATGTTAACGTTGGCCGAACCTCCACGTATCCCATTTTGTGAGGTTGACTTTACTGCTGACTCAAAGTTCTTCAGGTACGGAATTAGCCCCGTGTGTATCACTTCTCCGTTTCTTATGGGAGAGTTTATGGGTCTAATCCTACCAACGTTTATGCCTATCCCTGCCCTTCTTGCTGTATATCTACCAACGGCGTGAATGGACGAGAATATGCTATCAAGGTCGTCATCAACATCAACTAGAACACAGCTTGCAAACTGTTTGATGTTAGTCCTTACTCCTGCCATGATTGGTGTGGGAAGATTTATTTTAAAGGTCGAGAAACAGTCATAAGCAGTTTTGACATCCTTAACTTTATCAAACAGGCACATAGCTATCAATATGTAAGCAAACTGTGGCGTCTCGTATATTTGTCCTGTTGACCTATTTTTAACAAGATACTTGTCAACCATCTGCTGTAGGCCCGCGTATGTGTACAGGTCGTCACGCTCATGTTTTATGTGTGATTCTATTTTTTCAACATCTTCATTTGACCACTTGTCTAAAAGCGTTGAGTCATATATACCATTATCGCAATTTACTTGGATGTGGTGTAAAAGGCCCGTTGGTTCACTAGGCATATGCCAAACGTCTTTTCTTAGCGACATATTCAAAAGTCTGGCAGCAACCTGTTGATAGTTAGGAGCTTCTGTAGAAATTAGATCAGAGGCTGACTTGATCAATATCTGATGGATCTTTTTTGTTTCAATTCCATTGGAGATAGAAAGATTTGAGTTCATTTCTACGTCAGAAAAGGATACTCCTGTTATGTCATTTGTTGCCCACTCAACCACTTTATGAATCTTTTCAATGTCATAGTCTTCCGATTCTCCGTTTCTTTTGAGTACTTTCATTTATTCCTTTCAAGGTTTATTAAATCAATAGTTAGGTAAAAAAATAAGCTCCGGTGGGATTTGAACCCACGCACTCAAAGACAGGCGGTGTAGCGACTGTGCCTGTGAACCACGGAGCTTGTCTTTTGTTTACCACTTCTTCTTCATTGGTTTATACGGCTTCTTTTCCTCTTTCTTTACTTCTTTTTCTTCTGGAAAGAGAACCTTGGGGTCTGGGGTTGTCCCCACAGGCGTTTCGACTGGTTTTGTTTCCACATCTATTATAGCATTCTCAGGCCGTTTTTCAACTTGAATTTCGACCTTTTTTGGATTTTTAAGAGCATTCAAGATTTCATCGTTTTTTACATAGGTATAACCGGGATTTGCTTTGAATATCTTAAACCCTCTGCCTGTTAGGGCTGAACACCCCGCTAGGCTTTGTCTTTTTACATTTTCTACTATTATAACTTCACAGTCGCTTGGTATTTCATCACCCGGCTGGTAAACGTGAACTTTTGAATTAAGTTTAGAACATATGGATTTTATTTCAGTAGTATTCATTGTAACTCCCCCGTTAGTGAAAAGATGTAAGGCTCATAATTTTCATTTGCTCAGTGTAATCTATTCCGTTAACTACACACGTTTTATTATTATATTCCTTAATCCATTCCTTTTCTTCTTCGGAAAGGTGTTCTCCTTTAGACATGCTTCTCAGTTTCCTAAACCCAAATGCGAATACCTTGTTAGCCACGGGGTCATTTACGACCCCGAGTATGACGCCAACTGTACTCCCTATACCAATTGAAGCTAACAGAGATACCATCTTATTACCCTTCTTTAGGATCAGGTGTGATTTTTTCTCCTAACTTTTTCATCATCCTGGCCTTAAGAAATCCTCTGATTCCACCCGTAGCTTGACCCCCTGCAACTAATGCCAATAGACCCGCAATCAACCTCTGGAAGAAGGATCTATCTTCACCCGATTCGTCTTGGGTTTCTTGAATGGCTGAAATTGCTGGGCCAATGTTTTTCATAACATTAGAAGTAATGTCTTCTTTAGAAGGAACAATGATCGAAGCTACATCTGATTTGAGTCCACCGATTTCGTCTTTTATTGAACTCTTGAAAGATTCCATGAGGGTTTCTTCCTTACTCGGAAGTGAAGCTATCTCATCTCTAATTTCTAAAGATTCTGTAATCGTTGCGTATGACTTTCTATGAATTCTTTCAAAGACTATTTCTAACGGAGTCCCTTCTGGAATTTTTCCCGCAACCGATTTCTCTACCTTGCTTGCTATCAAACCCTTTAGTCCAAGGCTTTGCTTTTTTACCAGAACCATTACATAGAAAACCGCAGGATCAATACCCGCAGCATCTATAACGGCTTTGTATCTAATGGGTTGAGTTCTTTCGTCTACAAAGACTATGTTTGCCTTGCCTTCGAAAAACTCAGCATTTGCCCTGGCTATTGGTCCCTTTATTGACTTTAAAGCGATTGTAAGAACCTTATCTCTAACGTATCTAACCTCTTGCTTCTTGGCCACCACTATCACTGACACATTCTCCCAATCTATTTCCTCTACGATAGGAGCCGGAGCTTTTTCTTCTAGTATAGGTGCAGGAAAATCATAGGCACCTTCATCGCTAGGGGCTGGCACAGGGCTACGGTCTGGTGGAACTGAGGGGGGACCAACTCCATCCTCTATAATTTCTCCGTCTGAACCGTTTCCAAATATCAAGGTGAGGGGAAGCTTAACAAATTTTAAAATCCAACCAAACAAAGAAAGTTTTCTTCCAGAAGAATAACCCGTTTGGTATTGATCTGTACCACGCAGCCAGACCGTTGGAAGTGACTCTACGTCTTTTCCTGTTTTAGCTTTAAATTCTGCTACCAGGTCTGTATTAGACCACGAGCCATTACTATTCTTTACTTTTATTGGATTCAGCCCACGTGACACATAGTCTTCGCGTGAGACTTCTCTATCTAAAACTCTACAAGAGCTACACCAGTCAGCAGTAAAAATAACAACATCGGCAGAAGTTTCAAGTTGAGCCTCTGGTGTTCTTTTGTCTGAGCCTCTAATTTTTGATCTGACTGTAATCATAGCTCTATTTATTAAGCCCCACCCACAGAAGTAAGAATTGTTACTTGTCATGGGAGTGTCTACAGCCTGTGCTATTCCTACTATCTCATCTTCTTCATTTAAAAGAGGCCCACCGGAATTACCTGGTGAGATTCTCATTGAAGCGTGGTTAACGGTTGAACCGTTTCCTCCAGTTACTTTGCCGTATGTCTTGGCGTAATTGCCGCCGGGATAGCCAATGGTGTGAACAAGCGATCCAACTGCGGGAGGGCCACTGGCCAATTTGAAAGATCTATAACTTCTAATATTACCCGTGTTCGGCGTTACGTAGTAAACGATTGGACCGTCACTTTCTCCTGTTACGTATATCAACCTAGCGGTAGTTTCAGCGTTGAGTTTTATTTTCTCTCCAAGACCCTGAAGGCAATGTTTTGCTGATATTAAAAAGTTACCGTCTACTAGAAAACCAGTACAGCCATTTAATTTAACCACCCTAGAATCAGTTTCTATAGCAGCCTCTGTTCTGTCTGTAGATTGCGCTATGCTTGCTTGTGTTAAAATACCAAAGAGTAGCGACATTGCTATTATGAGATGTTTCATTTTATCTCTCCCGTCTTAAGTTCCATTTATAGTAAATAGATATTGTAGTAATGGGGATCTCGCAAGGTCCGCAGGAGAAACCCTTTCGTCGGCCAGGTATGGAACTGGGTCCATATATTCTTTCCTTAGCGCGACTGTTACGGCTGTAGAGCATACCTTTGCTTTAGCCACATCGTCGTCGTCTATGTTTTGTTGTAATAGTCTCGCCCCAGGCAAGAACCTGGTAAACATCTTAAATATATTTTTCCACCCATACTCTTGGCCTGTCCATCCTATTATGTCCTGAGTCATTGCATGAGCCATCTTGTCAGTATATCTTTTGTCTACGGTTGTAATAGTTTTATCTTCATTCATTACTTGGAACGAAACACTACTTAGTGGCCTGAATACATCAATACCAGTTGGATTGCCCTCTACTTGACTTTTCAAGGCAACAGATCTTCCGCCCTTAAACTCTCTAAACTCTACGCACATCCACGTATCGTTACATTTGCTAGCTAGAGCTACGTGTGAGTGTAAGCCACCTGTGTATCTCTGGATTAAAAGGCTAATTATACCCTTGCCTCTAAACAATAAGATATCACCCTCCTGCAAAATTTCTTCTGCCTCTTCGTACTTTATTAGCATAAGAACCCTTTCATAGTTGGATTATATTGATTAGATATCCTCCGTTTTGGTCCCCGCCTAATTTATAGGCATAGCCAGATAGAATAACCGCCTGACTTTTTACTGTCTTTGTTTCTACATAGAATTTCCTAGACATGTCTAAGCACGAAAGAAACTCTTGTATAACTCTGTCCCTATCCTCTTCATGAATAAAGGATAGCCAGTCGTATCCTTCCATATCTGTCTGTGTTTGGCCTGTTATCTTATAGAAAGCCTCGTTGGTCCAAGTGAGCTTTCCCGTCTTGTCTGTCTCAAACAACCCAGCATCTAAATAATGTAGAGAGGCGCGTGTCCTTTGGTCTATTACCCGTTGTCTTTTTTCTATATTTTCGCAGGTCTTTTTTAGCCCGTTAACGGTATCTTTTATAGACTTACCGCCATTTGTTACTACCTCTAACTTTATTTGCTGAATCGTCTTTATTAACTCCTCGTTAGAGAAGAAAAGCTTGTTGACAGGCACTATCAATTTACGCCAAAAGGCAATAGGAATAGCTATTGCTGCGGCTATAATGCCTACTACATCTAAATATTCTATAAAGGGAACCATCGCCATATCCACCTTTCATAAAAAACGGCCAGACTCCAAGTGGAGCCTGGCCTGATTCACTAAGATAGATTATGTTTCCTTTACGTCTTTTGGCTTATACTCGTCAGTAGTCGGGTTTGGAGCACCAAAGCGATAAGTAAGTTCACCAGGAACAGACTTAGAAGGAATGATTTCGCTTGTAACAGCGACTGTTCCATCTGTATTGTTCAGGGTATAAGTACCACCGCCAGCTTCTCGTGTAAAGTTTGGAGTAATATTTGTACTTGGACGAGCAGTTACGTCGTATGTGTGAGCAGAGTTTGCAAACGCTCCAGAACCAGCAAGAATCGAGTGGTTAAGATTGTCACGTGTAGCAGTAAATGCTCCAGCGATATCTGAACCAGCAGAAACCAAAACCGTATTAGCGACACCACCAATTGTGGTAGCCACATTACCCCCACGAATAATCCACTCTGTAGGGCCAGCATTATATGCTATCGTCCCAGCAGAAACGGGGTTTGTAACGCCTGCGCGGTCAGTTGTAGCGGCTCCAGTTCCATCGTTTGCTACGACTTTTGACCCAACTGCTGATATGTCTTCAAAAGTTTGCTTTGCTGCGTCTCTTAGTGTAACGACGCTTGTGATTGGACCACCCGCTGCGACATTTCCAGCATTAAAAATTGTACCATTGTCACGGACTTCGACGGCAGCATCGCCGCCAGTCCCAGTAGGAGCTACTGTAGCCATAATAAGATCTCCAAAAAAAAGTGAAAGATTTTCAAGTTCCTGATCCTTTTAAGCTCCAGTTATCCACGGTATAATACACATTATTTCATCTTATCTCTCAACGTTTCTATGGTTTTTTTTATTTTTACCCTAACACTTTCCGCGTGTAGGCCGTTTTTATCCCCAATTTCCACCAAGGTGTAATTATTTAAGTACTTATCCACCACAAGATGCCCATCTTTAAGCCTATTTATCTCATCCATAACTTCTATTATCATCATCTGTGTTTCAGATTTTTCGTCTATTTTCGATAAAGCTTTAGGCGAAAACTTTAATAGCGGCTTATTCTTCTTTATCTGGGTGAGGCACTCTATCTTTAAACCTTTGTGCAGATAGGTAGTAAACTTTGAATTCTTATCGGGATTAAAGTTTGATATAGACCTAGACAAGGCTCCAAGTATACAGCTTCTAATTTCGTCTTCATTTAAGCTATTTTTATATCTATTTGTTACTGATTTTGCTAAAGCAATTATATTGGGATCTTTTAGGGCTGTCTCTATCTTGCTATTCAATATTTCTCTCTTCATTTGTAGCTTCCTTTTTTTTATCAAGTTCTGTTTCAAAAATTTCCTTAACACTACTACAGTGTTGGCTTTCTATGACTTTTCGGACTTCTGAAAAGTCAAACATTTTACCTACACCTATAAAAAATCTATACCTGGTGATTATCTTTAAGGCTTCTACTCCTTCTGTGTTTTTTAATTTCCCCTTTATGGAAGGCGTTATGTCAAAATTTGCATGACCAACCCAGCAGTCGTAGTTTATGGCTAGAGACAATTCTTGCACAAGTTCACTGGTCACTGGTACGCTGCTTTGTGGTTCTATTGTATCATCTTCCTCGGAAAAGTCAAGCATCTCTTGTATTTCTTCTGGAAGATCTTCTTGTAAATCCTCTCTTGGTGCAGCTATTTTTGAGAGTATGTGTTCTATAAAAGGGTTAGTAACTTGGTCTTCGATTACATCTTCATACTTTTGCCACCCTATTTTTTTTTGCTTTTTCATTTTAGTCTAGCCTCCGGTTAAAAAGTCAATTGGACTTACACAAGGTTCCTCACTTTCTTTCCTTATTCTTGGAATGCTTGTTTCAGGGTTGTCTTTTTTGTTATCTAGAATGCCTTTCATTTCAATCTTAGCTACTTCTTGGAGCTTGTTACAAAAATAATCGTACATTTCACCTTCTCCAGCTTCTTCCATTCCTTCCTTTATTAGGGATACGGTAGATTCTGAGAATTTATGGGTTGATATACCAAAATACAGGTTTGCAAATAGCTCAACAACAACCTCATCTATCTCTTCTATTTCTATGTCTACTATACATTCTCCTGTATTTTTTATTGAATAGACTATAGAGGCTACTACTTCTTCCTCTACCACTTCTATTTCGCTAGCCACGCAAAGCCTCCATTATCTTGTCCGCTGAGTTCTTCCAGCTAAACTTTTCAGCCGTCTCTACTCCTGCGGTATTGAATGTATTTTCATTATTTTGTACAGAAGCGTGTGTTTTTCTCATATGGCTAACCATTTGATCCATCTGGTTACTCCCCATCTTAGCCCAATTACCCTGACCGTGAAACCATTTGCCGTCATAGGCCAGCTCTGTATCATCTATCGTCACTAACATACTGTTTTCTTTAGTGCAAAATTCAGTATGCGCTGAAAAATCAGTAATAATAACCTGTTTACCACAGGCCATCATTTCTAACGCCTCTAAATTCCAACCTTCTGCACGAGAAGGGAACACTCCGCAGTCTGTTTTCCTCATGATATTATACACTTCTTCTTGGGTTTCTACGCGAGGAAGAATCTTAACTCTTGGGTCGTCATACTTACCGTACCAGTATTTGTTCTCGTCAAGAGAATTAAATGGGTTTTGACACATCATCCACAACTGCACATCTTCATCGTTAGGGAACGCTTTTTTGAAGGCTTCAATGAGGACATCGTGCCCCTTACGCACTTCCCACTTGCCACAGTTGAAGAATACTGTGCTAGAGGGTCTAGGCTCTGCCAGAACCTGTAATCTATTGCCGTCGAACACTCTTGTGTCAACCCCAAGTGGAATAACGTGGACGCGATCTTCCGTCCTGTAGTCCCAAGCATTCTTTGGGACTTGATCAATAACAACGCCTTTAGCCCACTGCGAGCATACAAATAGACCGTCACAGGATGAAAGGTGGTGCTTTTCCACCTCAGTAAATGTGTCTAACTCAAAAATCGGGAAGCCTATATGTAGACCCTTGCCCACGAACTGAGCCATGTCGTGTTGATGCCAGATGCGAACACACGGAGCATTAGGATCAAAGAGGACGTTGTTAGCCATTAACTCTTTTACGGAGTTAGCGTCATTCTGGTTCGTTACAGAGGGTTCTGATATGGGCCAAAGCGCAACATCTGTCTGTTCTGATAGGGCTTTGCATATATTAAGTCCAGCAATTCCGTACCCCAATTGGTTTATGGGGGAGATTATGTTAATCATTCATCAACTCCTTATACCTTTGCAGCGAGCCTAATGAACTGCTCAACGCTAGTAATGTCATTGTCCTCAAATACCTGTTTAGCTACCTGTTTAGCTTGTGCAGCCTTATAGCCAAGAAACTTCAGGGCAGAGCAGCAGTCGTCAAACAGAGGGTGCTTTTTGGGCTTTTCGGCCTTTGGTTTTTCAACCTTTGGCTTTTTAACTTTAGGCTTTGTAGGTCTAGGTCTTTTGGCTTTTG
>Ga0209402_10005011_pt1 | contig 11936 bp, 17 predicted proteins | sample ArcticOcean_MG_C_3_FD_187437 | JGI IMG/M metagenome (GOLD analysis project Ga0209402, IMG submission 187437) | Marine microbial communities from western Arctic Ocean - ArcticOcean_MG_CB8_126 (SPAdes) (version 2) | ecosystem: Environmental > Aquatic > Marine > Oceanic | place: Arctic Ocean... | reverse complement strand
CCGAAGACTTGGGCCATTGCGAGGTCAAGGCCTCCATACCCGGCACATAGAGCAATCCCATTCATCTTTCCCCTTTCATCGTTATGCATACCTCATTAGTTTAATGTACCCTTACTATTTGGTAAGCCAGCATACCGCTGGGTATACATAGCCTACAGAAACAAATAGTAAAGTCAGAAAGAACAAATCTCTTTTCAAATAACCAGCGGTATACTTGTCCCCTGATTCATTTGAAATCCATATCATGAAGAGGATTACCATAAGGGTAATCGCACCAGCAGACCCAAGGTCAGTCATCATTATTGAGAACCTCCACTCTCTTGATCGGAGATATCCTTCAAATCTTCTAGGTCTTGCTTAGCAAACGGTCGGACTCTTTCGTCTATACAATCAGAACACGCTAGCTGATAATCCATCCCACCTTTAAAGAGTTCAATATCGGTTTCTTTATCCCAAGCATAGTAGAATGTATATGACCTATCTCTATCCTTTGAGCAATGGTAGCAATGTATTACCCCTCTGGCTGGTATAAGGGTAGGAAGCTTGCTTATCCTGTCCGTTGTGCGCTCTTCGATAAAGCAATTTTCATTATCATGCGCGTCTAGTTCTTCCAAGTATTCATCAAGCGTCATGCTTAAGTTCCTCCTCTTTCAGTTAAAGTCTAACAACGAACCCTGTCTTGTCCTTCTTTGCTGCTCCAAGTGCCGACAATCCAACTATCTTTCCAGTAGGGTCATCAAAGCGATGGTCATGGACTCTACCATCTATAACTTCATGCCCCTCCCATGTAGTTGGCAGTTCTTCACTCTTTGGAGTGTCAAAGACAACAGCGACATTAGCATTGAACATGTTAATCAACACGTTAGTAACGCTTGGGTCGGTTTCTTCAGACCTACTAAAAGTGAGGTGGTAGTTCTTAGGGAGCATCCCAGAAACATACTGAGTCATCCTCTCCAGGCTCTTTGTATAATCCCAGAACTGGATACTCTTATGGTTCTGCGGAATCAGATAATCCTCCCAGGGAATGTCAGAAGTCCCATTCAATCTAGCTATTGGGGCTTTTCCTGCCTTCCCTGCTCTAGCCTTCAGATTATTCAACTCTTCGTGTATGCGCTGAATGAAAGCATATCTATCATTAACATACATGAATGTTCTGTTCTCCCTTGCTCTTCTAGCTGACTGCATCCTACCCCTACCTGCCGTGTACAAACAACTGCTACGGCAGCCCAAGGTAGACCAAGGGCACATATTCTCACCAGTTTCCGCTGATTTATGGGGACTAAGGTGCAGTATTACTGATTCGTACCCCTTAAACCCCTTACGAAGCTTGGCTTGGCTGTGCCCCCTAGTGAACAAATACTTAGTTGAACTAGATGTTCTCCTCGCTTCTATCATTTCTACATACCCCTTTTGTGGTGTCCTATGGAGATACCATAGGTAGATAGACGTAGACTCCTGCTGGGAGGGACTGGTAAACCCACAAGGCCCCAGTCCCTGGCGCAAGCCTACGCCTACCCATTTACGTTATCTCACCCTCCAAGTATTCTATAGCGTTCATTGGCGCAGGTTTTGGTACACTCCCTTCCAATGAACCTGTTGTACTCACTTGGAGATACCTTGATATCGTCCAGTTCAGCGGACTGGCAGTGGTTATCTACCAGCCATGACACCAAGCCCTCCTTACCACTGTACCCTTCTTCAACAACTTGGATAAGTGGCGCGTACATGAATTGGTGAGAACTGAATTCCATGTCAGGCAGTGCGTGTATAAGCCAAGCCCTCCTAGGATTACCATTGATATCGTTCTTTGTCTTAACCCTAGTGACTGTAACCTTAGTCATTTCATGAGACTCAGTCATGTGGTCTACATCAGTATCCAAGTCAACATGTCTATCACATTTAACACAGTATATGACAGCCATTATTCTCCACCACCAAGTACCCACCTGTTCTTTTTGACGGGGGCTTGTCCCCGGGTGACGGGCTTCTCTCTGATCCCCTTTGGCATTACCCACACATCCTCGGTGAGTACGCAAGTAGGATTGGAAACAAACTTAATGAAGCTTGCTACCTGATCCGGCGTCTGGTACCCAGCCACTTCATCAGACCCGAAATCGTACCACTTACCTTCCTTGTCCCACGCTGCAATCTCAGCGTTAGCACTGAAGTGATACGTTTCCCCGTCGATATCGTTGGAATCATGGTCACAGTAGTTGTAGTGACTCCACTGTACAGAAACCATGTTGCCATTAGAGAATCTCATACGAAACCCTGGACGCTCTGCACCTGTTTCAAACATATCGTTTCCCCTTATCATGTGAAGTTCCTACAGGTTGTCCGTAGGCATATAGGTACCAGTGAGGTGTACTCCACTGGCACCTACGAGTCTACTGACGATAGGCCGCGTTCATGTTCTCTCTTGCCAGAGTTTTGTCCATGTTGCTCACTGCGCTCTTCAGTTCAGCTTTGATCCTGCGGGCATCTTCCCCGCGCCACCCGCTGGCGTTCCCCAGGAATCGGAGAACAATCTCCTCACCAGAGTCAAGCCAGAAGTTCTGCTCAATCTTATCCAGAGTAAGCATCGCTTCAATGTATGGTGCCGCACCATAGTTGGGTGCTTTCCACACTTCAACAATCTCTCGGGCTATTCTTGAGATAGGACGCGCCTTTACAGTATCGTTTGACATGGTGTGTACCCCTTTATTCCTACTGGTTTATCCCGTAGGTAGATACGCACAAGCCTGGCTAGGCTTATACGTACCCATCTACAAGCTAATGATTCGGCCCCCCGCAGTGCGCGCATTTAGAATCATCACGATCTTCGGGATGGAGTATTTCATCAAGTGCCTGCGCCTCCCGCAGTTCGGTCGGCAGCGATTCACGCTCTTTTTGCGAATAGATATGGTCGGACTCTTCTTCAGTGATACCGAACATGATGAAGTCTCGCTCGCTTGGACTCAAGTCTGGAAATACATCCTGACAGAGACCCTTAAGCAAACCCATGTAGTACAACTCTACAGTAAGTGCAGCGACCTTGAGTATACGTATGTTCCACTCACCGCTAACCAGACTCTTTCGGTGTACTTCACAGGTATCCACTTCACTACCCGTATAAACCCTTCGGCTTTCGGATCGTGTTAGGAATACAAGATTGTCCTCGTTTATCCATCCGCCTGTTCGTATTGTCATACTAGCCCCTTTGTGGAGTACCATCGCTGGAGTATCCAACAATGATAAAAGGCGCGCCTAGAGTCCCTAGACACGCCTTAAATCATTGTTACACACTAACTTCAAGTGTGAGACTCAATGTACTCTTCTCGGTACCGAACTCTACAAGCTGCTCTGGACTGAAGGACTGTATGAAAGCATGACCTGCGGCTCTTTCCTGTACTTCGCGGGTGCCATCACCTTGGTCAAGTATATTGCCAGCTTTGATGATAAGCTGTACGGGTATCCTACGGCAGCCCCCGATACTTGACACTGGAGCAACTGCATCGGCAAGCGCATTGGCAAGCATACAGTTCCCTGGACGTATTACGACAAATGCCCTACCCGTAAGATCAAGGCCATTATCAGCCCATTTCCTATAGGTTTCGGTTGCCCTACCAATAGCCTCATTCAAGGCTGCTGATATAGAATTAAGCTTGGCATTGCGTGCTTCATACCTAAGCTTCTCTTCAAGAACATACCGCTGTCGGGATTCAATAGCGTGCAATTGGCAGTACTTAGCGTGAGTCTTCTGGTACCCTGTCTTCTTAGGGTCATTCTTCCGAAGCTTGAGCTGATTAGCACCGAGCGGCTTCGCGAATGATTCACACTGTTCGTCCCTACCGTTGACACTATCAAGCCACAAACATTGTGGATTAGGAGTGGCTGGTTTGGCGAATACTGAGTAGCTACTGCCGACTATTTGATCCGATCCTATTACCTTCATAGCTTTGCTCTCCTATGGTACGGAATGTACCATTGAAGGCATAGAGCTTTCACCCTATGCCTTCTAGGTACACCCCACAATCAAAGGGTATGCAAAACGATTTAGGCGTTTGACCGATCCGGCATAATACCGACTAGGGCCAACCGCCCCCACCCCAGAGGGTGAGAGTCTCGGCCCGGACGCTTATTTTGTTTATGAACTCTAGCACTACCGGTTATTCTTGTTCAGCCCCCACGTGTTAGCGTCCTTGAGGGGATTCCAAGCGTCCGCCTAGACCTTGGGTTCTAGGAGGTCCGGAGCCTTCTTACAGGGTCCGGCACTTATTCGCACGTTTTCAGCCCTATGGGCCTTAAGGCGGCCCGGCGTCACGATACGCACGATTAACAGCGTCTCAGTCCAGTGTATGATCCCCCCACAATGGCGTTCGATTAGGGGATGCCCCAAGGGCTGCGGATGGGGATAAATCCCCGGAATAGTTCAATATTTTAGATCCTATAAAATTGAAGAATTCCGATGGTCCCGAATCGAATCGCCGAATCACAGTAGGTGAAACCCCACAATCGAATAATAATTCTCAAGAATCGAAAAAGGATAGATAAATCAAGGGCTTACGCCCCCGAAAAAGATCATATCGGACCTTCCTGGGGCTAAATCCCCCCAAGCCTGGCGTGGGTGTCTTTCCACACGAGGCCAAATCCCCCCCCAAGCCAGGCGTAGGGTGGGTTTCCCCACGTGGGCTTCCAGGGATAGGAAAATACCTACAGGGTGTGGGTTTTTGGCCCTATATAGAGGAAAGCCCACAGTGTGTGGGGATGCCCACAGGTGTGTGTTTTTGCCCACACTGTGGCCGAATCGCCGCGCTGTGTTCGTCCGCACACGTGTATAAATAGGGGGAGGAAAAACACTACGGGGGGATTCACAACGCTACTTAACGTTTACTACCTATCAGACTTTTCAATCAAAACAAAAGGGGGGGCTGGCTCGAGGTCACTACAGGACTCAAAGTAACCACAACCACTTACGCACACCAATTTACACCTTACCCCCCTGAGAGTCCCCCCACAGTTAATGCACACAAACCGTCCCAGGTCAGCGGGTGGTGTGATAAAGTCGCTCACAGAGGCTCACAGAGGCTGTAAGGGGGGTGCCTATTTCCCAGTTGACAACTGACGGTGCATGATGTTCAGATCGTCCAGACCAACGAGCCCGTCCCCATTAAGATCCCCAAGAATCCCCTCATCGGGGCAGGTCGTAGGGGTTTGGCTACAGGACAGAACTGCTGCTGTGAGTAGTGCGATTATTAGATACTTCATCATATCTCCTGTTCAAAGGTTGGGTTGATCTTCACAAATCATCCCTGGGCTCTCCCAGGGCATCTGATCTGCCTCTATCCGATTGTCAGGCACTCCAAGCAGGCTGAAACACGCCTCATGCCATGTCTCCAGAACCACACTTACCATCCTGTCCCATTCCTCTTCGTTGCGTGTGAGGGGCTTGAAGCGTTCGTTGAGGGCTATGGCTGACCCCTTCTGCATATTATCCATGCAGAACCGGTGGGCTTGGGAGGACTGGTCCTGGGCGGATGAGGGGCCAGCTATCAGGAGTAGTATGCCGATTAGCACCCAGAGTCGAGTGGATCGCACGGCCCCTCCGCATTCTGACCCATCAAGGGTACCTGATTAGCATTCAAAAGGGCTACCATCGTGGCGTAGGCTGCGGCGTGGGCCGGATCATTCCTGAGATTGGGGAGAGGATCAGCCGCATTGAGATCCTGCAAGTAGTCGGGGCGGCACTCAGACCGCTCTAGTCTATAGACTCTCCCAGCGGAATCCGGGTCGGCACTCACACTACTCATTGGGCACAGGAGGATCTGTGGGGCCGGGAAAGTCGTCCACCCTGATGTCGTTTGAATCGGGGCTCCTCGCACCTGTCTAGCCGCTAAGTTATACCCGCGCACAGAGTGGCACGGGCTGAGAAAGTCTGAGTAATCTGTACACCCAGATTCCCATGTAGAAGCAATACTCACCCCGTCATAAGGTAGATCAACATTCGGCATAGTCATCTTTCTAAGAGTCGCACCCACATCACTCATCCACAGCCTTGCAAGGGATGTTTGCCCCCTAGAAGCCCTTGGAAGGTGCCCGTGGGATATAACTAGGGGCACCTGCATAGAACGTTCTGTACCGGCATCGCCCTTACCGTCACCCACATCCACTACGATGTCGGCACCAGACTGATTATTTATGCTGTTAGCTGGAATGCGATATACGGCTAACCCCGCCAATTCGGCATTGGTCATTGTTGCTCCGGCCAAAACAAACGTCGGGTCGAGTGACATTTCCATCTGGATTCCCGAAACATTGGGGTTGGAAAAATTAGGCAGTGTGATGGAGTCAGAAGAATTGTCCCCAGTCAGAATCACATATGTGTTTTCCAATCCCGCCGCACCTATATAATCCAAGAGAATCCCTATAGAGCGGTCCCAGGAATTCACCATCCTTTGGATACATACGCTTTTTATATCAAATAACTTCCGCGTACCCCAGCCAATAGGGCTTCCTGTAGATTCTGCCAATGTTTCAGCCTGGGTGAACCCGTCACAGGCTATAGGGAAAGAACCGGCGAGGAAATTGGGGCCGCCAATTTGATCCCACCGAAACTCAAAGCCTGGGGTTTCGGGGTTGGCATTTCGGGCATCGGCGAGAATTGCCGGGATCGGATGCCCCGAAGTATCGTAGACACCTGAAGTTATAAAGTCGGGGCTGTGCCCCCCAGGCATATTCCAACCAAGAATAAACGGCTGGTTGTTTAAGTGGTTGACCCCCGACATCACTTCAGCCTCAAGGGCTGCGGCTAAAGAGTATGCCGATAGTTCCGGCGTCGGGAGGAAGCCCTGATTGGGGAAGCCCGCAGGAGACCAAACTCTGGGCTCGTTGGGGATGGTTGTAGCGCTAGCGGCTAGTGTTCCCCCCCCAGATGCACTAAGCCAAGACATTTCATGCCTCGGTTGTGCCTCCAACCCACTGCCAAACATGCCACACCCATGGCTTGGGAGAACTGTCCCCGCTGTCCCCCCCGCAACATTAACTAATACGTCCCGATGTGAGAAGGTTCCAGTCCCGTCACCAATATTGTCTGCATGCTCTGTGAAGAACAGACACTTACCCCCCTCTAAAATGTGATAACCGCTTTCGGTGGACTTCAAGCGATGACCAAGCCCCTCTGTTTCCATTAAAGCAAACAATTCGTTAAAGTCTAGAGGGGGGTTGACCCCTTGGTAGTATATGCTGCCCGCCCAGCTAATTTCGTGTGTGGCACCACTTACAATCATGCTCCGGGAATCGTGGCAAAACGGCCCACCCCAGAGACCTGTGTAGTTTATTCCGCTGCTTATCAGCCCCTCTATGACAGGTGTTTCAGCGGGCTGGATTGCATATGGGTGGGTGAGCGTGGGCGCGGGAAAGGGGATTGTGAGGCCTCGGTTGGCCGGTGCGTCAAATGCAACAGCAATGTCTCCTCCCACATCCTCTAGCATGATAAGAATTATGTTAGGAAGCCTACCCGCTCCACCGTGCCTACCCGCAATGGACGTGGAGGGTGCGAGTATGGCGATACTTATCGCAAGAACGAGTGACAGCTTTCTTATTCTTTTTAGTATCATGGTGTCACGGCTCCTATATCTTCTCTATTGACATATAAATAATGCCACCATCGGCGGGTGTGGGGTACCAATTGGGTGACCCCCAAGAACAGCCACGGTCGTCCGCGGCACCGGACCCGATCTGGAACGCAAGCGTGTCATTCGCTTGCAGATTTATATCATAAGAATACGACGCCTCTGATAAGCTTAAGGTGTCATGCGTCCATGGCCCGTTAACAGCCTGGCCCCCAGTGTTGCCTAAGCCGAAGCCAAAGCCGCCCAATTCGGGAAGCTTCGCAGCATTATTGAGCCAAATATCCATTGCACAAAAGTTGTAACTTGTGCCAGTAAATGGACTCGGTGAGCATGGACCAGTCCCACTTGTAAAAGGCAAAGTGTGGTCACAGAGGTGATCCAGCGCGGGATCGCCCGGTAAGATTCCGTGATGAAGCATACTGTTCTTCCTCATGTACACCTGAAGTCTATAGTCCCCGGCACCCGTCGCAGCGACGGTGACTGCGGCAGCGCAGGGCCAAGTCGGACCCGAGCCCCCGCCAATGCATGCGCCCGGAGCGAGGGCGGCGGTAGTGAGAAGTCCGTTGGGCTCAGGAGCCAGTACGACCGGCGGAAGATACTGAAAATTACCGGTTGCCCCCGAAGTCGGGGCAGCATCGTTATATCCATGTGGAAAGGTCAGCACCAAAGCGTTCGGGTTATTGCTAACACTCATCCCATTATTAAAAAGAGGGCACCCAGCACTAAAGCTACCGTCTTGTAGGATAGTGCAAACAACATCATTGGTAAGATCAGTAGCACCTAAACCTATGGTCCAAGTATTCCCACCAGCGGCGCTAGATTTCTCAGATAAGGAGAGGACTTCACCGCTGGCAACACTCGGTATTGTTACAACGCCCGCCCCGGCAGCATTCAAGAACAAGTCGCCTGTACTTGTGTCCATAAAAAATGTGGCTTGGTTTGGATCATTTGCGGTGTTGTTGGTTCCCCCGATTGCCAAATCCTCTACGAACGCTCCGGGGACTACGGGAGTCGGATGAACAATGCCTGAAGTCTCAGTAGTCGCGCCTGAGCCAGTACCACCACCAGGGATAGCGACAGTTACGACAGACCCCGCCCCGGTGGCAGTAACTCCGAGGCCCGTGAAGTTCATAGTCGCTGTGTTACCAACCTGAACGTTACCCTCATCCTGTGTCTCCATCAGGGCACCGGAGGGGCCAACAGATCCACCACTACCACTATAAACAGGATTGGTGGTTGATCCAGAGTAGCTTGGGTTTACACAGGATACGAGAAGAATTAAAGACGCAAAGGTGAGCTTGAATATGTCTTTAAGGAACATTTAGTCCAAGTCCTCCACCAACGAGACTACAAGGGGGCCTACTGATGCGTCTTGTGTAGAAATCTCAAGCCAGTACACTCCCGCGTACAAGAACAGACAATCTGAACCGTCTAGGATAGCGGCAGGAGGCGCTAGAGATACCGTTGGGGTAATAACTTCATTGATCTGAATTACAGCTACACCCACATCATTCATACATACCTTAGTTCGGCCTCTAATAGAAAAAGTAGCGGAAGCTCCAGCGGTATTAGCTGCGTTCCACCAAAAGCACCTACCACCGTTGGCCCTTAGATTTGTGCATTTCGGGGCATAATCAACAGACACATCTGCTGCATTTGAAATTAAAGGCTTCGCAGGGTCTGCTACCCCGAAAGCACTCCCCGGGGCGAGGAACAACATGGCGAAAGCTGTTGCGATTAATCCAATAGTACGAGTACGCATTGTTACCTTCCTAAATCCCCATAGGGGTGAGCCAAGTCTTTTGGTTTCGTCGGCCCTTAATATTAAAAACATTATCTCTGAACTTCTCAAGGTCTTTCTCGAGAAGATCGCTTCTGTGATCGAGCATTTGCTCATCGACACTCACGGCAATTTGATCGACCCAATACTGACTAGCCATAGCGAGTGGGTCAATCCGGTCATCGTGCTTTAACGCCCCCCTATCCCTCGTTATACGAGTGAGTTGATGAACAAGTTTCCGATGGATATAGTTATTGTCAGTTTCGTCTTGGTGTGTCACATCGTTTCTTAGCATCTCCCTGTCAAATATCATCCTGTGTTGATTCAGTAGTGGTTCCAGCACGTTGATTATGCGAGCTTCCTTCTGATGTACAGATCTGGGGGCATCTTCAATGGTGCAGGGGTGTATATCCCGCATTATGGGCTTGAAGAGCTCCACAAACATGCCATCACCGAAGTTAGGCTCCACAATAACCATGTCCACCTTCTCTTGTTTAGCTATGTGAGCCAGCTTTGTGAGAGTTTTAGTGTCATATCCACCCCTAAAGCCCCCACATTTACGGACAAACAGTTGCCCGTGCAGCATTTTAACTACTGCATAGCCTGTTTCGTCCTTCCCTCTACCAGAGGGGTCAATAGCCATCACAGATCCACTATAAGCCAGCCATTTCTCCCCCTCGACCACAATGCGGGTGTGGAACAGGTCTCCCGGGAGTCCTACCATGGGTATATCGTTGATTATCTGATGCTGCCCTGACCCCCACACCATCTTTTCAGGGGCAATGTCACAGTCTGTATCGAATACAATCATGTCGCGGCACTTGAGGGGGTACCGATCCATGTCCGATAGGGCTGTATCAAGCATAAACTGAAGAGAGAACCCCGTTCTGCCGTACTCACCCTCACGCTCTTGCAGTTCGATCTCATCAAACCTGGTATCGGTCGGTTTACCCCACTCACTCTTACCCATACGGGTTCGTTCTAGGATTGCTGGGGATAAGCCATCGTTGTACTTATTCAATTGAGACTCGTGGGGTACTCTGGCGGGCCAATTCCTGACTACGTACCCCCTAGACGGGAGTTTGTTATACAGGCTGTCCTCGTTCTGGGGTGTGCCCAGGAATATTACGTTATGTGAGCCCCCACCCGAATCATCGTCGGGTTTAAGGATAGCCGCAAACTCCTTAACACGCTCAGAGAGCTTCTCCCTCTGTGTAGCTGTTTCGCTGTTGTTCGGAACCTCGACATCATCAGCAATGATGACATCTGCTCGGGTTCCCGTAATCATACCGTACAAGCCCACAGACTTAACACTGGGGCTTTGGGATACGGGGGCTGAACCCACAGTGAACTTCTCTATGCTGTCAAACCCATGCCCATGACGGGGTATAAGGCTCCGCAGAAGTGGCATCTGGTGGATAACCATCTTAGTGAAGCGACTGAACGCATCAGACCTGTCCTTACTGGCTGATACAACGAGTATGTTCTCTTCAGGGTCTCTAAAGAGCCGCCAGATGACATAAGCTGAAGTGATATAGCTTTTGCCTATTCCACGGAAAGCCTGTATGACCTTACGCTTCCCCGCGTCACCTTGCAGGAAGGCTGCAATATCGTATTGCATAGGTGTCGGCTCAGGGAGTCCCAGAAACTTCCACGTAAGCCACAGGAAGACCTTGAAATCCTCCTTAGCCCTCGCCTCAGTTGTCTTCATTGATTAAATTCGGGGATCTCAGCATCGTAGTGTTCATCATCCTCAAGTGAACGTGTGAGATTTGATACAGAAGCTGACGGGCGCGTAGGGTCAACCTCTATATTGTTGTCTTTAAGGAACTGACGGGCAGCGTTTAGAAGAGATGCCCCAGGGCTGACCTTCCGAACAGAGAACCCAGTCTTTGTTTCAACCTTAACGGAAGTTCCATTAACAACTTGGTCAATGAACTCCTCGGCAAGGATGTTGTGTAGCTCACCTAGTCTTTTTACTTCTGATGCCATTCTAATAGTCCTCTCTCAGTATATCTATCGCCCCACAATGGACAACCAAGCGTGCAATAAAGTCATACGTTGAAGGGTACTTAGCTGAAACATAGTACAACTCGTCTGAAACATACTCATCAGGGACGGGACAAGGAGGAACCTGGGGCTGAGTGAGCTCAATTGTTCTCCCCTCCCCCATCAGGTGTCCGCATCCTGTCAACAAGAATAGCGAGCTTATCAAACTTAGGAGTAGGACGGGAAATAACCTCTTGTATTCGACCTTCCTTCTTGAAGAACTTCCTCTGCTTCTTGATGAACGCATCATTAGACCCTAGCTCCCTTGAAAGTTTGTTCAGCATGAATATCATCATGCAGTTAAGCGCAAGCACCCCCAAAATAAGAAGTGATGTTGTCAAGAGCCCAGTCCCAGAAGTGTCTTAATCTTCTGGAACCATTTGTCATCCACCTTAGTTGGAGTGAGCTTTACAATAATTCCGCCAATTGCCATAGCAGAAGCTATGATGGACATCAGTTGCAACTTGTTAACCATAATAAACTCAACCATTATCATT
>Ga0209402_10004993_pt1 | contig 11971 bp, 11 predicted proteins | sample ArcticOcean_MG_C_3_FD_187437 | JGI IMG/M metagenome (GOLD analysis project Ga0209402, IMG submission 187437) | Marine microbial communities from western Arctic Ocean - ArcticOcean_MG_CB8_126 (SPAdes) (version 2) | ecosystem: Environmental > Aquatic > Marine > Oceanic | place: Arctic Ocean... | reverse complement strand
CCAGGATAGCGCCCGTCACCGGATCGGCGAATTTTTCAAAATAGACGATACGTTTCGCGCCTGCATGACCGGCGCTGCTAGCTGTTTCAGACATTTGGTTTCGTTACTTTCATCACTAAGGAAAAATTGTTCCCATCATAAGCCAAGGGCTGATTTGCGGAAATTTAACGGCGTTCCCAGGGAGCATTTCGGGCTATTTTTGAAGGAATGCGAGTGGCGTTTCAAAAACCCTAACCCACAGAACCGGTTAAGGTATATAAAACAGTGAGTAATGAATACTTGTCCTAGCTATCTCCGACAGTCCCTATACTTATTTCTAATTTATTGCCGAATTATTCATGGGGACGCCACGGCAATCTGGTATGGAACAATACATCTTGGTCCATAGGCACAGGAATGGCAGCCTATCTAGTATTCCCAGTTTTAATACTTATAAAAAATGCATTACGCATTTGGTCATCAATCATATTTATCGGCTTGGGAGATCTTTTTACACCTTTTAGGAATGGAGATTTGGAAACCTGAACATTACCTTCGACTTCGGTGTCTTAAGATGCCTTGCCGGTTTCCTGATCGGCATCGGCTTGTTTGGTCTCACACAGAACGCCGCGAAGGCCAGAACAATCCTAATGTGGTATCACTTCGACATCATATCTGTAATCTGCCTATTGGCAGCCATGCATTTCCGTTTCGATGACGGCGTGGCCATCGCTGCATTTGCAGTCCTGATATTCACTACGCCCGCGGGTCAAGGGACCATACCCAAATTTTTAAAGAATCGTGTATTTCAACATTTCGACAATATTACCTACTCAATCTACTTAAATAACGCCGTTACCCTGCTCGCCGTTAGCCCCATATTTAAGGCCACATTCGCCAATTACGCGGGGCATCTGACTCCCGTCGCCGGGATCATTCAGTTTATTCTTTTTCTTGGGCTGACCTTAGGCTGTTCTATACTTACGTATTGGATTTTTTGAAAAGCCTACAGGCCGATCCTTGAAGCGCAAGTTACAGAGGATCAGCGAACGACGTAGTGTGCCTGCTCTCGGGCTCAATGAGCATTAGATAGCCCGCGCGTGGGCTGGTTTATCTGGGTTCGGCGCGTGATATTGATCGAAGGCGGCGCAGGCCATGCGGACCAGCATGCGGCCCCGGGGCAAAACGTCGACCCGCCAGCCGTCGACCGCCACCAGATCATCGGCGATCAGGGGTTGCAGCTTGTTCAGGTCATCAGCTAGCTCGCGGACAGGCACGCCGTGCTGATTGCAGGTCGCTTCCAGATCGACATGGAAATTACACATCAGGCGCTCGATTATGTCCGAACGCAGCCGGTCATCGTTGCTAAGGCGAACGCCGCGTGCGGTGGCGAGGCCACCGTCCTTAATGGCATTCATATAATCCCGGGCGGCGGATTTATTTTGGATAAAACCGCTGGGCAGGGTGGAAATGGCCGAGGCGCCAAAGGCCAAAAGGGTTTTCGCAGTATCGGTGGTATAACCCTGAAAATTACGGTGCAATCGGCCTTCCTGCTGGGCTACGGCCATTTCCGAACCGGCCTTGGAAAAATGATCCAAGCCGATGTGGACATAGCCTGCCGCATTCAGCCGTTGCAGGGCGAGATCGAACAGGGCCAGGCGCGCTTCCGCATTCGGCAGATCATCGTCCTTGATTAATTTCATGTGGGAAAACATCCACGGCACATGAGCATAGCCGAACAGGGTCATCCGCTCCGGCGCCAGGCCAACCGCCAGATCGGCGGAGGCGCCAAAATTATCCTGGCGTTGAAACGGTAGGCCATACATCAGATCCAGGTTCAGATCGGCAATGCCCCCTGCCCGCAAATTCTTCACCGTTTCAGCTACCAGATCATAGGGCTGTACCCGGTTTACCGCCTTTTGCACTTCGGCATCGAAATCCTGCACCCCGATGGAGGTGCGGTTGACACCCATATCGCGGGTCAGCGTAATGATATCTTCGGGCGAGAGAACCCGGGGGTCGATTTCCACGGCGATTTCGGCGTCGGGCAGAAATTCGAAATGCGCACGCAATTTGTCGATGATTCGGCCCATGCGCGCAGGCCCGATACTGCTGGGCGTGCCACCGCCCCAGTGCACCGCCGCCGCCCGTGGTTTGGCGCCCAGTTGCGCAGCCGCCATATCAATTTCCCGGCAGACCAGGTCGGTATAAGTCTCGAAGGTGTTCTGATGCCGGCCCACCTGGGTATTACAGCCGCAATACCAGCACAAAACCTCGCAAAACGGGACGTGTACATACAATGAAACCGGTTCTTCGCGACCCACTTCGGCCAGCCATTGGGCGTGTTGTTCCCGGCCCACTTGATCGGTGAATTGGACTGCCGTGGGATAGGAGGTATAGCGCGGCACACGCTGGTCGTATTTCAACAGGACTGTAGAATCCATCACCCTCAAATCCCCATAATCCAGTCTCAACACATTCCACACCAACCGGGCAGCTACAAGCGTTTATCATGCATAGTGGCCAATGGTAAATTTTATCCTGCGGCTTTAACCAAAGGGATGCGGCGTCACGCCAAAAGCCCATTGATGCACAACCAACAATATTACCCGATAAAGCGCCACGCCAGCAGCGATCCAGCCCTAACCGATTTCCGCCCACGTAACCTTTGTCCTACCCTGGAGAATGGCCGCGAATGGCAGCCAGTACGTCTGAGCCAGAAAACGGGGCCAGTCTTCGGGATATTTAGCGGCCCGCTTGACATCAATCTGGGGGGGGCAATCAGCGACAAGGCCAGAAAGCCGCTGAACAATATCAAAGCGGCCAGGTCCCCATTAGCCAAAACATGGGCCACGGACTAGATGCCGACCGCGACCATAAAGGGATGCCGCGTAACCTTGATGATACCGCGCGCCGCCTGTTCCCGGGCTAGGATCCGATCGCCGCCCACCGACGTAGGGTTTGGCGTGCTGAATGCAAACACCGCCAAGATAATGGCGATTAGCATCGGCAGCATGGACAAATGCTTCATCCCCGTGACGTCGGCCCATAATTCCATGTGGGGCGCGGCGCCATAGGACAAAATCAGCTAAAACAGCGAGACCACAGATAGGGTTGAGAAGGCAGCCATATAGAGTTTCTCGCCCAGTTTTGCGACCAGCATGGCACGCAACGCGGTGCCGGAATTCAAGGCGTGAATAGCCAGAAATTACAAACTAGCCAAAAACAGGCTTAACATGGCAAAATCCGCGTTACTTGCCCTTGCGCGCGCGATTGACACAGATCTGAGCCTCACCGCCCCCGAAGCGCACACGAAAAATATACGTATTGAATTAAAGGAAGGCCCCTGAATGTCCCATGTAAGATATATCGATAAAACACGAGAATACTACCTCGGCCAGGGCTATGAAAAACCCTATGAATGGGCCCACTTTGACGAGGTGCCGTTTTCCAAATTGAGCAAACCTCTGTCGGAGGCACGGGTCTCTTTGGTGTCGACCTCGGATATTACGGTACGCGGCGAGAACGATGAGGATAATCATGCCGAACAATTATTCGTCGGTAATGTCTATTCCATTGCCGCCGATACGCCCCTCGACCGTCTTTACAGCCGCCAGGAACATTACGATAAATACGCCACCAACCTGGACGACGTGGATAGCTACTTCCCGATCACGCGCCTGCACGAGGCCGCCGCCGAAGGCCTCATCGGCAGCGTGGCGCCGCGGCTGCATGGTGTCTTTACTGCCTATAGCCACCGCCGGACCCTGACCGTGGACGGGCCGGAGGTGCTGCGCCGTTGCCGCGAGGACGGCGTCGATGCGGTCGTCCTTACACCGGTTTGACCGGTTTGCCACCAGACCGTGAGTCTGGTCGCCCGTTACCTAGAAGAAAACGGCATCCCTACTGTATTAATCGCCAACGCCCGCGACATCGTCGAATATTGCGGTGTGGCCCGCATGGTCTTCGTTGACTACCCCCTGGGCAATCCCTGCGGTCGACCGTTCGAAGTGGAGGAACAACGGCAGATCTTCGCGCTGGCCCTAGCGCAGTTAGAAAATGCTGCCGCTCCGCGCACCACTGTCCAGGCGCCACAGCAATGGCCCGGCGGCGAGGACTGGAAACGGCTGATCTTCTCGAACGAGCAACCGTTCCTGGAGGGCGGTGTTTACGATGACTGGATCGAGGCCAAGAAGCGTTACAAGGATTTGAAAGAAGACGGCAAGGTTTAGTGGCCTGAGAAATTTAGGGAGGACGAAGGATGGACATCAAACCTTGCGAGGCAACATTGGGGGCGACTATCACCGGTGTGGAATTGGGTGAGGGCCTGGACGACGACACTTTTGGCAAAATCGAGGCAGCCTGGTACCAATATGGCGTCCTGATTTTCCCCGGGCAGGATTTGTCGGACGCGACGCATATCGCTTTCAGCCGCCGCTTCGGTGAGTTGGAGCGCAGTATCGCAGAAGACAGCCGCGTGCCACCGGAACTCATCATATTGTCCAACGTCAAGCACGACGGTACCTTGTGGCCTCATAAAAGCGAGCACGGCCTGTTCCTGAAGGGCAATAGAGGCTGGCATACGGACAGTTCTTTCAAGCGGGTACCGGCGATGGGATCGCTGTTGGCCGCCCACCAGGTGCCCGATGCAGGTGGTGGCACCGAATTCGCCGACATGCGGGCCGCCTATGACGACCTGGCGCCGTATATGCAGGCCTGGCTGGAAGACAGAGTAGCGGTGCATAGTTATGTGTACAGCCAGGGTCTGGTCGGCGGCTTAACGGTTTTGAGCGAAGAAGAACAAGCCGCCTTGCCACCCGTGCAACATCCCCTGATCCGGACGCACCCGAAAACCGGGCGCAAAAATCTGTATATTGGCCGCCACGCCAGCCATATCCTAAGCGAGGATGAAGCCGAAAGCCGGACCTTGTTGCAAAAGCTCTGCGACGATGCCTGTCAGCTCCCGCGCACCATTACCCATTACTGGAGCGCGGGCGACCTTGTCATTTGGGATAACCGTTGCGTTCTGCATCGCGGCCAAACCTGGCCGGGCGATCAGGCCCGTGTCATGGCCCGCACCACCATCGCTGGTGAGGCCGGCCGCAATGAATGGTCACTATGATCCATTTGTTGCCCGCAGGTGCGGCCATTGTATGTAACCAATGCGGCGATCAATCTTCATGATAGGAATCTAGATGGGTCACGTGGCCAGCGAAATAGAAACGGAAAAATTTGACATCGTCATCCGCGGTGGCCGCCTGATCGACGGCACCGGCGCACCGTCCGTGGCCATGGACGTGGCCATATCGGGCGAACGGATTACTGCAATCGCGGCGCCGGACGACAGCGGCCATTGGTGGGGTGCGCTAGAAATTGACGCCTCGGACCGGGTGCTGGCGCCCGGCTTCATCGACGTGCATACCCATGATGATAATGCGGTTTTGATCAACCCCACCATGCCGGCAAAACTCAGCCAGGGGGTCACCACGGTCATCGTTGGAAACTGCGGCATCTCTCTATCCCCGATTACCGATATCGACCCACCGCCGCCCCTGAACCTGCTGGGCAATCGTGATAGCTACCACTTCGATACCATGGCAGAATATCTGGCGGCGGTCGAGGTGGCTCGGCCCAGCGTTAACGTCGCCGCACTGGTTGGTCACGGCACCTTGCGGGCCGGCGCCATGGATGACTTGAACCGGGTCGCTACAGCCGGTGAAATCGACGTCATGCGGGACAAGCTGTCTGCCTCCATAGCTGCCGGCGCGATCGGATTTAGCACTGGACTGTATTATAAAACCTCGTCAGCCGCCGATATGGAGGAAGTCATCGCCCTCGCGGAAGTTCTGTCTGAGGTCGGCGGCATTTATACGACCCATATGCGCGACGAGGCCAATAACGTCATCGCATCATTGCAGGAAACACAGACCACCGCCCAACGTGCTAATGTGCCCGTGGTCGTCTCGCACCACAAATGTTCTCTGCCTGCGAACTGGGGCCGCAGTGGCGAGACCCTGGCCTTTATCGAGGAAGCCCGAAAATCAGTCGCCATGGGCCTGGATGCCTATCCCTACGCCGCAGGCTCCACTGTGCTGGACCCCGATTGGGTCAACGGCGACATCCGGGTCATGATCACCACGTCGCAAACATATCCCAAGGCCAAGGGCCGCGATCTGACGGACATTGCCGAGGAATGGGGGTGCACGTTAAAAGAGGCTGCGGTCAAACTATCACCAGCGGGGGCGATCTATTTTCAGATAGATGAAGCAGACGTGCAGCGGATCCTGGCCTATCCCCCAACCATGATTGGCTCGGACGGCCTACCCCATGACGAGCACCCCCATCCCCGCCTATGGGGCACCTTCCCCAGGGTCTTGGGCCATTATTGCCGCGAGCTGGGACTGTTCGATCTGGAAACCGCGGTACACAAGATGACCGGGTTGCCGGCGCAGACCTTTGATTTGGCGGATCGTGGCACGGTTCAAATCGGTGCCTTTGCCGACCTGGTAGTGTTTGATCCCGCGCGGATCATCGATCTGGCTACCTTTGAAAATCCACTACGGCAATCCGTTGGGATCGACTATGTTCTGGTCAACGGTACCCTGTCGCTGCTGCAAGGCAATCTTTGCCCCGAACGGGCGGGGCAAATTGTGAAACGTCATTAAACCGGATTGGAGGCGACGGCTTGACGACTGACCAAATCGACACCCCCGCGGTGGTGATCGACCTTGATGTAGTAGAAAACAATCTCCACTCGTATCAGGCTTATTGTGACGAGCACGACATCGCGCTGAGGCCGCATATCAAGACACATAAATTGCCCAGCCTCGCCAAGGCGCAAATCGATGCCGGCGCTGTCGGCATCACCTGTCAGAAAATTGGCGAGGCGGAGGTCATGGCGGATGCTGGTATCGAAAACATTCTGCTGACATACAACATCATCGGCGAGGCCAAACTAGTGCGACTACGCAGTTTACATGACAATATAAAACTGTCCGTGACGGCCGACAACCCCACTGTGATTGTAGGCTTGAGCAGCGCCTTCGCGGACGCGGACTGGCCTCTTGCGGTATTGATCGAATGTGACACCGGCGCCGGCCGTTGCGGCGTGCAAACACCCGAAGCCACCGTCGAGCTGGCCCAGCAGATAGGCCAAAGCATGGGTCTGCGCTTTGCCGGCCTGATGACCTATCCAGCCACGGGCGGCACGGCGGCCGTACAAACATTTATGACCGCGGCCAAGGCTCTGCTGGCCGATGCGGGTTATGCCTGTGCCACTATTTCCAGCGGCGGCAGCCCCGATTGCTGGCGGGCACACGAGGCTCCCATCGTCGATGAGTATCGGATCGGGACCTATATTTATAATGACCGCAGTCTGCTGGAACGAGAGGTCTGTGCATTATCCGATTGCGCCTTGCACGTTCTCGCCACGGTGGTCAGCGTACCAACGCCGGATCGGGCCATAATTGACGCCGGCAGCAAAATCTTGACCACCGACCTGTTCGGCCTAAAGGGCCATGGCTTGGTGATCGGTCATCCGGACGTGATAATTACAAACCTAAGTGAGGAGCATGGCCATCTAGATTGCAGCCGATCAAAAGACTGTTTCTCCGTTGGCGACCGGATCAGGATTGTTCCCAACCACGCCTGCGTGGTCAGTAATATGGTGGATCAAGTTCACTTGTTACAGGACGATGTCGTTGTCGCCGTCCAGGACGTAGCGGCCCGTGGCAAGATTGCCTGAGGACCGGTCAATCGAGAGATAGATCTCCGCCACAAAAATCATTTTTAGCGGAATGGAACATGCGGTGAATTAAGGTAAGAACTATCGTGGCGCGTTGCCGGCACGTCTGCATGACAGTCAGAAGTTCAGCAGCATCCTAAATGCCGCGTTGGGTGCAATGCGTTATGGCGGGCGGGCGTGCAGCCATAAATCTGAAGGTTCCGAAAGACCGTCTTGGCGGGCCAGGCCCATGTTGTGGCGCTGTGTGTTTGGCATGATATTCTACTCTCAAGTCGGTGCAGATAAGTTCGCCGTAACCCGTAGGCCTCCTACAAAAAAGGACGCAATTATCGTGCCTACTTGTCGGAACCAATGAATTCAAGGTTTTAATGTGCTCGCACCATGCATACGGCTTCAATTATGTAATAAACAGGACAGTGCCCGTGTATCAAACAATGAAACTGTTTTAAAATCGACTGCTCTGCCACCACTACGAGGCGTATTGGCGGCAGAGCAGCTATCGTGGTACCAATGACGAGAGCTGGAACTGTATACGGATTTATGCGGATTATGAGGAAATGTGTGTCACAGGAGAAGCGAGCCATGCCGCAGCAGACAACGCCATCAACAAACAAAAAGACCGCCACTGAATTCGATGCGATCATCGTAGGCGCGGGGGTCGGAGGGCTTTACGCATTGCATCGCCTGCGCGCGCTGGGCCTCAACGTCAGGGTTTTTGAAGCGGGCAGCGACGTTGGTGGCACCTGGTATTGGAACCGTTATCCAGGCTGCCGCTGTGACGTGGAAAGCATGGAATATTCTTATTCCTTCTCTGACGAGCTGCAGCAGGAATGGCAATGGCCCGAACGCTACGGCACACAACCGGAAATCCTGCGCTACATCAACCATGTCGCTGACCGCTTTGAGTTGCGCCGCGATATTCTGTTCGACACCCGCATCCTCACGGCCAAGTTTGACAAGGTCGCCAACCGATGGACCCTAGAGACCGACGGTAACGGCGTGTTCTCGGCGCCGTTTTGCATCATGGCAACCGGCAACCTCTCGACGCCAAGAATGCCGGACTTCCCCGGCCTGGAGAGTTTCAAGGGAAAATCGTACCACACCGGCCTGTGGCCCCATGAAGGCGTGGACTTCACGGGCCTCCGGGTCGGCGTCATCGGCACCGGTTCCTCCGGTGTGCAGTCGATCCCGCTGATCGCCAAACAGGCAAAGCATCTGCACGTCTTTCAACGCACTGCTAATTTCACCCTGCCGGCCCGAAACGGGGCGCTGGACCCAGACGTGGAACGCCGGCACAAGGCGGAATACACCGAACGCCGTAGCGCGGCCCTGGATACGCCCTTTGGTATTGCCGGTCACCCGCCGCCGGTGAAATCGGCACTTGAGGCCTCCGAGGAAGAGCGCAATGCCGCCTACGAGGCAAAGTGGGCGGCGGGGGGCTCCATCAGTTTCCTCTATGCCTACAATGACCTGCTGGTGAATAAGGCGGCGAACGACACGGCAGCGGAATTCGTGCGCAAAAAGATCCGCGGCACGGTCAATAACCCGGAGGTGGCCGAACTGTTAGCGCCCAACGACCATCCCATTGGGACCAAGCGCCTGATCCTCGATACCGATTACTACGAGACCTATAACCGCGACAACGTCACGTTGGTAGACGCCAGAAAAACACCGATCGAAGAAATCACGCCCGCCGGCCTGCGCACCAAGGACACAGAATACAACCTCGATGCTATCGTCTTCGCTACTGGTTTTGACGCCATGACCGGCGCCCTGCTCGAAATTGACTTGCGCGGAATTGGTGGCATCAGCTTACAAGACAAATGGGCCGATGGGCCACGTTCCCATCTCGGCTTGATGATTTCTGGCTTTCCCAATATGTTCCTAATTACCGGACCGCAAAGCCCGTCGGTCAAGGCACAGATGATCCTTGCCTGCGAACAGCACACGGATTGGATCATCGATTGCCTAGAGCACATGGCCGCGCACGGCATGGCGCGGATCGAGACTGACGCGGAAGCCGAGGACGCCTGGGTCGCCCATAGCAATGAAGTAGCTAATTCAACCCTCTATCCGCTGGCCAATTCCTGGTATATGGGCGCCAACATCCCAGGCAAGCCGCGCATCTTCATGCCCTATGTTGGCGGCTTTGACCGCTACAAGCGCGCCTGCGACGATATTGCCGGCAAGGCCTACAAGGGCTTCACCCTGACCCCAGCCAAAGAGCCGGCCCTCGTCAACGCCTAGACAAATTCAATTTGCCCGCCAGACAAAACGGTCCTGGTCTTAGGCAGCCGATGACTGTTTTGACTGCCAAATCTGGATCATACCATCGACGGTCACGGCGTCCGCGAACAAGAATGCCATGGTGTTGATAGCGAAATCGTGGCGTTCCTGTTCCAGTTCGCCGGTGGCATCGGTGACGACAAAGGTCTTATAGTCGCGCTGGCTAGCATCGCGTACCGTGGTTTCGACGCAGCAGTTCGTGGTAACCCCGCAGACCACAAGGCTGTCCACATCGAGGCCGTTCAGCATCGGCTCCAGACCCGTCGCGTAGAAGCTGCTGGGGCGGTTCTTGTCGACCACATAGTCACCCTTTAGCGGCGCCAGGGCACCCACGATCTCGATGTCCTGGGTACCAGCGGTCAAGTGCCCGGACTCGCCCAACGCGGGCAGCAAATATTTTACCATCACGCCGCCGTCGGCATAATCGGCGCGATAGATATAGCGGGTATAAATAACGGGTACGCCGGCAGCCCGCGCCCCCTTGATCAAACGCCGGCAGGGCTGTACCGCCGCCTTCAACATGGTGATATCTAGGCCGATCTTGGCGATGGATCCCTCATCGGTACAAAATGCGTTTTGCATATCGACAACTATAAGCGCGGTGCGGCCCGGTGTCGGCGTCATGCGAAGTTCTGTCATATGATCTTCCTGGAAAACAAATTCTCGTTACGGGGGTCGACCGTGGCCCCACGGCGTAGGGAATGACAGCCTAACGGTCCATCCACCCCACATGCAAGCCACTCGCGGGTAAAATCGGCAAGCCCAGGCGGATACATGTCCAGCTCAGATGGCTGGCTGCCGCCGCCGCCCATTGGACGTACGGACCAGGACGACCCCCACCAGCAATAAATAGAAGCGAGCCTCAGGCGCTAGCCAAGGCCACCTCCGAGGCGGTTGGCACCAAAAGCAGAAGCCTGTTCAGAGCCGAGCGGTCTTCCGCGACCGCATCGTTCACAAATGCCCACAGGCTGGAACTCGACGAACCCTCCATGCGAAAGACCTTTGCCCAGCACAACGGCTTCGTAACCATTGACCGGCCGACTAGAAAATGACAACAAAGGATCACCCAACAGTATCGATCAGGCCGCCCAAATCAAGCATTGGGCAAAATGTCCATTTTGGATCGGAAGAGGTAGCCGTTTTCGTCGGAATGCGCAGTTATTTCTGGCAACATAAAATTTATCCACAAAACACCCACATAGCACCAGACCAGAACGCCGTACGGACAGGAGTTCCAAGCGGGCAGTGAAAGAACCGTTCGGGAACGAGACGAGTATAGGCAGACAAAAGGGGAATTTGGTCGGGGAGACTGGATTCGAACCAGGGACCCTCTGCTCCCAAAGCATGAATTAATTGAATAAAATCAATAGGGTTAGTCAAAGTTCTCACCTGGTCGTGCATAGATGTATCAAGGGATTACAGGACAGTGACTAACTTTCTTCGGCCCTCTGATCCCGTCATAATTTAGACCAGGACGACGCCGCCCCCATCGCGTGGTATTATGCGGCCATGGCCAAGCGCGGCTTTGCTGCGGTAATGAACCACCCTGAACCGGGGCCGATTGTTTTTAGGATGGCGCGCGCGGAAGTCAATTCCTTCCATCTTGCGATTTTACGACGACGAGTATTGTTTCGCCAAACAGGGCGGTGGGGAAACCTGCCGCCCTTTTTCTTTGGCCGCTACCGGGCTACCTTCTAGGGCGCCAGGGCATCGTCCGCCCGCCACTTTCCACCGCACGCCCTTAGTCCTTAGACACGACCTCAATATCAACGTCGATTATCCAATCAGTCATCAATTATAGCTACTGCCCGGGTCCAGCCGGCTGAAGCTCCCCTGATCTTCATGGGGAAGCATGCGACGGTGAAGCCGGTGTCGGGCAGGCTTTCCAGGTTATGAAGCTTCTCCAGATGGCAGTAGCCGATGTTGCGGCCCGCTCTATGCCCTTCCCAGATAATCTCAGCG
>Ga0209402_10004980_pt1 | contig 11983 bp, 18 predicted proteins | sample ArcticOcean_MG_C_3_FD_187437 | JGI IMG/M metagenome (GOLD analysis project Ga0209402, IMG submission 187437) | Marine microbial communities from western Arctic Ocean - ArcticOcean_MG_CB8_126 (SPAdes) (version 2) | ecosystem: Environmental > Aquatic > Marine > Oceanic | place: Arctic Ocean... | reverse complement strand
TTACACTTGTCTGATGAATACGCACCCTTTGAAGGGGTAGCTATGTCCATTGACCCTGCGGGTCGTGGAGAAGACAAAACAGCGTATGCGGTGCTTAAAATGCTTCACGGAGTGCTTTATTTGACCGATATAGGTGCTTTAGATGGTGGGTACTCAGCTTCTACCTTAGAAGAGCTTTCTAGTATTGCTAAAAGAAACAAAGTAAATCACGTAGTTATAGAGTCTAACTTTGGAGATGGTATGGCTACAGCTTTATTAAAACCTATTATGGCTAAGATACACCCTTGTCAAATAGAAGAGGTAAGACACAATATACAAAAAGAGAAAAGAATTATAGATACCCTAGAACCCATTATGAATGGTCACAGGCTAGTGGTAGATGAGAATACGATTAAAGAAGATTTCAAGCTAGAACCTAATCATCAGTTATTTAGACAACTGACTAGGATAACTAGAGATAGAGGTGCGTTAAGACACGATGACCAAATAGATGCTTTAGCTATTGCGGCTAACTATTGGGTGGAGAGAATGGATAGAGACCAAACTCTTTCTTATCAACAACACAAAGATGAACTAATAAATAAGGATTTAGAGAAATTTATGGAACATACAGTGGGTAGACAATCTAAACGGGAAAGGTGGATATAAACACTAAAGTACCCGTATTAGGGAAAAGTCAGGGGTTAAAGCTATACTATAGCTATTACTTACTCACTTATTATTAATGGATATATTATGGCAAAATGTGAAAGATGCGACAAGGAGTGTCACTGTAGTAAGGACGCTAAAGAATCTAATTGCGTTAATTGTAATTGTCCTGATAACAGGAGCGTATGGTACGTTGAAGGCACATCAAGCGAACAAGATAGAACTTACGAAAACGAGGTTAATAAATCAAATGGATAATAAAGATACTAATAAAGATATTGAATTATTGAAGACAAGAATTAAGAAAAATGAAGGTAATAAATTAGGTAAAGCTGTAATGATACCTTATTATTTAGAATATGATGATGCTAATGGTAAACACATAGTAGAAGATTGGCTAACAGGTGGGTATGGAACTAGGTTAAGTAAAAACCATAAAGAACCTGAAGGTGGTTATACTGAAGCGTATTGGAGTAAAAGATTTGATGAGAGGTTTGACATAGCTCATAAAGGAGCTTTAAAACTCTTAGGAACAGAGACAGACTACAGAGCCATAGGTGTTATCACTGAGATGATGTACCAAATGGGAGTTGATGGTGTCTCTAAGTTTACGAAGACACTAGATTATATGAAAAGAAAAGAATGGCAATTAGCGTCTGTAGAGATGATGGACTCTAAATGGGCTATTCAAACAGAAGAAAGAGCTGTAGCGTTAAGTAAAGTAATCAAGAATATTAGGTAAAAAAATCTGAATAGGTATCACGTATAAAAGAGGTGGCACGTTTCCCCGTGTGGCTCACTTCTTTACGCCCACAAAGGCACGTCCCCGCACACAAAAAAGAAATTCACGGCTCTATATACATAGGCACACGCCCACGCACACGCAACGCAGACCTAAAGACCACGCAAGGGCATACCTTAAGCCGTTGATTGTTTCTTTTTGCTGTTGCTGTGAGCTAGTCTGTTTTTTTGCTTTGTCTCTTTATATACACACACAGCCACGCACAGGCAGACATTAAGACAAACACAGGCACAGGCTCAGGCCTGTTTTTTTCTTACTTAGGGATATAGCTTAAGACTACTAAGGTTAAGACAGTAAGTATTATTATAAATGATATATATAATATCTTCTCTTTAATTCTTTTCATTCCTTCTTATTCCTTCCTTTTAATTAATAGTTAATGAGTAAGTAAGTAAGTTAATAGCTATATAATAGCTAGAGTTTTTCTTTTTTGATTGTCTCTAATACGGGGTCTTTAATACTTGCCTTACTCTTGCCTTAAACTGCGTCAGGGTGTCACACTTATCATTATTTTGTTGAATAGCGTTTTAATGGGTTTATAACAATTCATAGTTCAGTAATTTAAATGAATAAATTATTAATGTTCTTTATTTAGGTTTAAGTAGTTCAAATTGCTTCACACACCAACAGCCTCATAGTTGGGACGAGTGGGACACCTCAACAGCGAAGCGATAGGGTTTCGGGAGCAGGTTTAGAGTGGTACTCAGTCCACCAATTAAAAAGTTTGTTTGTCTCTAGTAATTTACTAGAATTTATAAATAACAACAAAAGGGTCTTAAAATGATAATGATGAATAAGGAAGCTCAAGGCACTATCAAAAAAATAAACGATGAATTGTTAAAATTTTACAATCAGCCGTTTATGTCTTTAATGCCTCAAAAAAGAAAATTTGAGTTTAAAGCAATTATGTCTAAATTAGTTCAATTAGAAGGAGCTATAAATGAGTAATCAAGAAACTATCTATCAGAATAAAGACGGGGACACTAATTATAGTATTGTAAAGGGTGTCTTTTTTATTCCTGATTTAAAAGCTAAAATGTCAGCTTTTAGAGTTATGAAGCATACTAATTATACTAAACCTATAGTTGAGTATTGCTTCCAAAAAGTACAAGCTGAAATTGTCTTAAAAGACTTAATGACGGCTTAATAGTAAATTTTAAAAAATGGACTTAGGCGGTAAATATCCGCCTGAGTTCACAGCTAGACTGATGACCTGAAAAGGAACGCCAAAAGGCGTTGGGTTTTATACCTGAAACAATTAAACTTTGATTGTATCTAGCAATATGTTAGAAAAACACAAACAAACAAAAGGACAAACAAATGAAAACTATCCAAATGACGAGTAATAGCTCAGGCCGTCCCGTTGCTAATCAATTTGAGTTATTTGATAGCTTAGGAAATAGATTTTTTCAATCTTATAAGTCTATGATTGCGAAAATTTCTAATACTGGCAAAGTCTTTTTAGATAAAAACTACTGGGACTATTCAACGACTACGGGTAAATATAGAAATCAATTTTTAAATGAAAAGATTGCTGAAACTAGAAAAAAGATTGAAAGCGGTCAATATATTTTAATTGATTTAAACTCTGAAATGGACGCTTATCAAGAGCAAGAGTTAAAAGCTAAGTTTTTTGATACTTGGAAAGCAGAAGAGCAAGACCAAAAGCAAGAATTCAGAAATAAGCGTTATGCTGAGAGGTTGTTAGAAACTATATAAACTTTGCACAATAACAAACTATAAGACCCGAAGCGGTTTATTAAATTAGACCGCTTTGAGACTTATATTAAAAAGTAAGTCAATAGGTGGCAAATTTCGGCAGTTGCTTAAATGTTGCGACAGCATAACAGCCTATTAAAACAAACTATGCAAACAAACAAGGAAACCAAAGTAATACCCGAAACGAACAAGTATTATTCTAATATATACTCAGAAGACTTTGTATATATTCCTAGAATATACGGCGGACTAAACGGCGTTAAAACTTTAGTTGAAAAGGACGGCTCACACTATAAAGGTTATTTAAAAACTTTCAAAATTGGAGTGTCAACTTTTACACTAACTGAAAACTCACGTTGGTTTGATAATTTGGGTATGCCTTGCCAATGTCCTGACGGCGTTAAGACTAAGGAGAAGCTGAGCTTGTTAAAAGCTGAGCTGAGCCGACTTGACGGCGAAAAGAAATGGCAAGACTACAAAAGAAAAGTCTTCAAGAAATAAGCTGAGCTGAGCTTATCGGAGCTAGGCGGGGCAACTCGCCTACTCCACAACACCAATAAACAAACTAAAAAAGGACTAATAATATGATATGTTATGAAAATGTAAAGATACATCAAGTCACAACAAGGGACGGCGAATATAATGATAAAAAGAAAAAATACATTACGTTTGCAAAACTTAAGACAACAGAAAAGCTGATTTTTGAAGATTGTTATTGTAGTCTTGAAGAGTTAGCTCACGAAGTAAGACACGCTGTTTTAAGAAGCCCTGAAGATAAAATAAAAGTGTCTTTTGAAGCTAAGTTGGAGTATTAAATATGAAAACGTTTAATTTTATACTACCTGATAAGATTGAAACTATTGACAGTATGAGCTTTAAAAAAGCGGTCAAGAGCTTTCAAAACAAATATCCTGACTTAAAGGAAGTTATGATTAAGTATATTAACAAGAAAAAACATAAGATTATGCGACTTGTTAAACTTCCAATAGGTAGAAAAAAGAAGGTAGACAGATGAATAAATACTTAATAATAACGCTTGGAATGATAGTTGGAACATTAATATTTGGTTTAATAGTTTGGTTTGCAACTGAATATTTAATTGTAACTTCTATTAATAATTTTTTAATATAAACACTAACAAAGAAAGGAAAACCAATGACAGTAATAGTAGTAACAATATTTGTTACATTGTGGGTTGTGGGAATGGTTAACTAATGACTTTTGACATCAAAAAAGAAATAGAAAACACTTTTGAAGATGTCAATCCTTATAGTCAAGTTTCTTCTGATGTCTTGCCTAGCCATGTGAAAAAATTCATTAAAGAAAAAAAAGCTGATGATGAATTGGCAAGACGTGAAGAGGAGATGATAAAAATGTGGAAAGATGAAATAAAAATAAACAAAGGGGTAAATATATGAAGATAGCTAGTTGGAGTAAAAAGTATTATGAAGGTTTGATTGATGCAGAGCACAAAGCTAATGATGTTTGGTTTAAGGATACATTAAAACTCTTAAACAATGCAGGAATTTTATTTGTGCCTAACCTTCAAAAATCTTTTAATAAAAAAGGTGTAGAAGTTGGTCGGTGGGCTATTGAAGGGAAACCGCCTAATGATTGAAATATTTGAAATCTTTTGGTCAGCTCCTATTGAGCTAAGGGTTATAATATTGGGCGGTTTAATATCGCCCTTTATTCTTTTAAGAAATAATGACAAAAAAGGAACTTATGAATATCACGATAATTGCTATTGTGATATTTGTAAGCATTCAAGACGATTTAAGAAATTCTCTTAGGCTAGTGCATAAGCCTATGTAGATAGGGGGTACACCTAGCGGGGTACTCCCGACCTTATTTTTTATACACTAAAAAGACTAAACGGCGACTTGACGACAAAAACCTTGATAAAAGACTAGACGGCGACTAAAGTGCCCGTATGTAGAAGCCAAAACATAAACACAATAACTTATAGGAGTTTATAATATATGGATAGTAAAGATACATTACTAACTATAATGCCCAAATACGCAGACCAATTAAAACACGAAAAAGAAATGGCTGAGTTGGGCAAACATAGAACGAACAAAAGACGTATCTCACACGTTGAACGTGAGGAAGAATCTGTTACTAGCTATGGGAAAGTAATGGTTGCTAACACAATCAGACCTTTAGCCAATGCCATAGCTGAGTTTATACTAGAGACATCTAAGAAGACTATCGGAAAGCCACCTATTGCTTTCGTTAAAATGTGCGAAGTTTCACCTGAAATATTAGCCTTAATTACTGGCAAACATATCATTAATACAATTACTCAATACAAAGCTCTTACGGCTACGTGTATATCACTAGGCGGGAAGATAGAGACTGAAATAGCTTTAAAGAACTTTAAGTTTTTAAACCCTGAGCTTTATGAAGCTGTCAAAAAAGATTTAGATAAAAGGTCTTGGAATTATGTCTATAAAAGACGTAAGCTAAGAGAAAGTGCTAAGCGTGGAGTTGTTAAATGGGAAGAGTGGACAACACCTGAAAAACTACACGTTGGATTAAAACTAATTGAAATGTTAATTGTCTCTACTGGTTTAATTGAAATTGGTATGGAAACTATTAACCATAAAAAAGCTAAGATTATCAAACAAACACACAAGACTAGAGAATGGATTAAAAATAGAAATAGCTTTAATGAGCTGTTAAACCCTGAATACTTACCAACAGTTTTACAACCTAAGATGTGGAGTTCAGTTGTAGGTGGTGGATATTGGACTAAAGAATTACCTGAGTTAGATTTAGTAAAACAAAAGAATAAACAATTTAAAAAAGAGCTTGATAATTTTGATATGCCTGAAGTTTATAATGGTATCAATATTATGCAGAATACACCTTTTAAAATTAATAAGTTTATTTTAAATGTAATGCAAACAGCTTGGGACAATGGGGACGCTGTGGGTGGTATGCCTTCTAGTGTTAATTTGAATATACCAAATAAGCCACACGATATTGAAACTAATAGAGAATCAAGAAAAGAGTGGAAGAAAAAAGCTGTTATAGCTCACACTGAAAATGCTCGTATGTTTTCTAAAAGATTATTGTATGCTAAAATAATTTGGTTAGCTCAAAAGTTTAAAGACTATGCGACATTGTTCTATCCTTTACAATTTGATTTTAGAGGTAGAGCTTATTGTGTCCCTGCCTTTTTAAACTATCAAAGTATTGGTGGAGCTAAGGCTATGCTAGTATTTTCTAATGGAAAAGAAATCACTCCTGAGAATAGGGGTGCGTTTTGGTTAGCCGTACACGGAGCTAATATGTATGGTGAAGACAAAGTATCTTTAGAAGATAGAGTTAAGTGGGTTGAGGATAATGAGCAGTGGATAGTTAAATGTGCTCAAGACCCTTTTAGAAATAGAGAGTGGGAAGATGCTTCTAATGGTTTTCAATTTTTAGCTTGGTGTGATGAGTGGAGACGTTATCAAAGTAGAGCTTTAGGTGAGAAGTTTATTTCACATCTACCCGTTAATGTTGATGGAAGTTGTAATGGTCTTCAATTATATTCTTTAATGTTAAGAGATAGTATTGCAGGTAAGTTAGTTAATTTAATGCCTACAGATACACCTCAAGACATTTATCAATTAGTTGCTGATGCTGTTAATGTGACGTTAAAAGTACACGCTTCAGAAGATAGACCTTATGCTCAGCAGTGGTTAGATTATGGAATTAAGCGTTCCACGACTAAAAGAAGTATTATGACAATTTGTTATGGTTCAACAAGATATTCTTGTACGGACTTTGTTATAGAAGACTTAACTAAACGACAAGACAAAGGTGAACATCACCCATTTGTTAATGATTTATTTAGACCCGCTTCTTATTTGGCTAGTGTCATTTGGGATAGCATTGGGGATAATTTAAAATCAGCAAGAGTAGGTATGAAATTTCTTCAGGAAATTGCTAAGATTGTTTCAAAAGAACAATTACCTATTCACTGGATTACACCAGTAGGATTTCCAGTTTATCAATCCTACCCTGAAATGAAGTCTAAAAGAGTTAAAGCTATGCTTATGGGACAAGTTATAAAACCCCGTATCAATGCTGAGACTGATAGGACAGATAAATTGCGTATGTCTAATGGAGTAGCTCCTAACGTGGTTCACTCGGTTGATTCTGCGGGAATGATTAAGACTGTTAATGTTGCATATAAAAATGGAATTAAAAACTTTTGTAATGTGCACGATAGTTTTGGTACTACTGCGGGAGATGTGGAAATGTTAAATAAAAGTATAAGAGAAGCCTTTATTGATATGTTTTCTAAGCACGACATACTAAACGAGTTCAGGGAAGATGTGTTAAAACAATTACCTGAAAAACTGAAATCTACATTACCTGAAGTCCCCTCAAAAGGTGATTTGGATATTAATAAACTGAGGGAAAGTAAGTTCTTTTTTGCGTAAAAGCATTAAAGTGCCCATACTTAGAACATATAAACAAGGAGACAAAAAGATGGCGAAAAATAGTTACGTCAAGGTTGTATCACCCGTTGGAGTTTCGCAATATGCGTGGCTGACAACACCCGATACTCGTTTTGATGAGACTGGTCATTATAAAACCAATCTTATTTTAAAGGCGAAAGATGCTCAACCATTAATAACTCAAATTAATGCTGAGATTAAAAAAAGTCTTACTCTTGCTAAAGAGAAGGCTAAAGGAAAAGTTATCAAACAAGCTAATAGTCCTTATGAAAATGAAATGATTGATGGTAAAGCATCAGGAAATGTTATTTTTAAATTTAAGACTAAAGCACAAATTATAACTAAAGATGGTAAAGTAATACCTAATAGAGTTGCATTGTTTGATAGTACAGGGAAACCTCTAATTGACGCTAATGTTTGGTCAGGTAGTGAAATGAAAGTATCAGCAGAGTTGATACCTTATTACACAGCTATGGCGGGAGCAGGTGTATCAATGAGACTAAGAGCCGTTCAAGTAATTAAGTTAGTTGAAGGTGGCTCTAGTAATGCTAAAGGTTATGGCTTTGATAAAGTTAAAGATGGCTATGAACAGCCTGAAGCTATGATAGAAACAGACAAGAATGTATCGCAGGAAACTGAAGCTAAAGCTGACTTCTAAAGAGGTCGGATTAAGATACGGATTTCGTTCAGGCTTAGAAGAAGCCGTAGCGAAAGAGCTTAAAGACAATCGTGTAGCGTATGAATTTGAAAAGACTAAGTTGAAATATACTAAGCCTCAAAAGGTTCATACCTATACGCCTGATTTTCATTTAACAAAGAAAAAAATTTTTATAGAAACTAAAGGATTATTCACCACTCAAGATAGACAGAAAATGAAATTGATTAGGGAGCAATACCCTAATTTAGATATAAGATTTATATTTTCTAATGCAAAAGCTAGAATAAGTAAAAAATCTAAAACAACTTATGGAATGTGGTGTGAAAGATATGGATATGAGTATGCTAGTAAACACGTTCCGAAAGAATGGTTATGAGTAATATAAGAAAAGAAACGAAATATATTGTCGTACACTCATCAGAAACTAATCCGACACAGAATTTTGACGCAAAGGACATTGACCTACAGCACAGAAAAGAAGGTTTGTTCTCTTGTGCATTTCACAAAGTAATAACTAGAAAAGGTGAAGTGCAAGATGGAAGAGATATACAAATAGCAGGTGCTCACGTTGATAGCTCTGTTAAATTGTCAAATAAAAATTCTATTGGTATCTGTCTAATCGGTGGACAGGCTATAGATGGTAAGCCCGATTGTAATTTTACTTTTAAACAATATGAAGCTCTTATAGAGTTAATTCGTGATTTAAAAAAAGATTACAAAGAGGTTCAGATAGTTGGTCATAGAGATATGACTGATTCCTTATCTCCGCATTTTAACGTAAGTGAATTGCTGAGGTAGTTTGTTTGTACCCCTTGAGAGAGTATATAATACTCAACGGAAAGTCTTAAATGATTGAAATTGTGAGGCTAAAGCTCTCAAGGGGAAAATATTTAACAGGAAAATTTTTATGGAAAAACAAGAAAGTAACTTTTTATATCACACGCCCTGCAATAATTGTGGTTCGTCAGACGCTAACTCAGTTTATGATGATGGTCACTCTTATTGTTTTTCGTGTAACACAACAACAAGAGGAAATGATTTGAAACAGCCACAAAAAGAAACAACAGACAGTAAATTTATAAGTGGAGAACTTACTCCTTTAACAAAAAGAAAAATAGATTTAGATACAGTAAGAAAATTTAATTATCAAACAAGTTCTTACTTTGGAAGACCAGTACAAATTGCTAACTACTATGATAAAGATAAAAAGTTAGTAGCACAAAAATTAAGAAACCCTGATAAGACCTTTCAATGGCTAGGGGACGCAAGACAATCAGGTTTATTTGGTCAGCACCTTTGGAGAGACAAAGGCAAGATGATTATTGTAACTGAGGGAGAAATAGATTGCCTTAGTGTTAGTAAAATTAATTCAAATAAATTTCCAGTAGTAAGTGTTAAGAGTGGAGCACAAGGAGCTAAAAAAGATATTCAAAGAGAGTTAGAATTTTTAGAAGGATTTGATTCAGTAGTCTTAATGTTTGACCAAGATGAACAAGGTAAACAAGGAGCTATAGAATGTGCAAAATTATTCTCACCTAACAAAGCTAAGATATGTAGTCTACCTTTAAAGGACGCTAATGAAATGTTATTAGCTAATAAGACTAGAGAATTAGTAGATTGCATTTGGTCTAGTAAAGCATACAGACCTGATGGAATAGTTTTAGGTGCAGATTTATGGAATGAAATTAAAAAAGAAGATACTTATGTAAGTGTTGATTACCCATTTGAATGTTTAAATACAAAAACACACGGGTTAAGAAAAGGTGAACTGGTTACAATTACCGCAGGTACAGGTATAGGTAAGAGTTCATTTTGTAGACACGTTGCATTACATTTATTAAAAAAAGAATTTAGTGTAGGTTATATAGCTTTAGAAGAAAGTGTTAAGCGTAGTGCTCTAGGAATTATGGGAGTTGCTCTTAAAAAACCTTTACATCTAACTAGAGAAGGAACAAATGAAAGTGAACTTAAAAATGTTTTTAAAACAACGATTGGTAACGGGAAATTTTATCTCTACAATCATTTTGGTAGCACTCTTGCTGATAATTTATTATCTAAAATAAGATATTTAGCGAAAGCGTGTGGAGTAGATTTTGTGGTCTTAGACCATCTACATATGGCATTGTCAGCATTAGGTGATGCACATACAAATGATGAAAGAAAACTAATTGATTATACTGTTCAAAAATTAAGAACGCTAGTAGAAGAAACTGGTATTGGTTTAATATTAGTATCACATCTTAGACGTTCAGAGGGAGACAAAGGTTTTGAAGATGGTAAGAGTGTTGGTTTAAATGCGTTACGAGGTAGTCAAAGTATAGCTCAACTATCCGATATAATTATTTCAATGAATAGAAATTTACAGGCAAAAAATAATATTGCTCAAGTAAATATTTTAAAGAATAGATTTTCAGGTGAAACTGGTCACGCTTGTAATCTTTATTATGATTTAAAGACTGGTTGTTTAAGTGAAGTAAAAGGTGAAATATCTGATGAGTTTTAATCCAATTTTTAAAAAACCACAAGCTATAGAATGGACTGCTTATGTTTTGGAAGCTGTAGGTAAAGCAAAAAAATATAATAAACACGTCTTTTTAGATGTTGGAAGAGAGAGTACCGCTTTTATGATGGAAGATGCTTTAACACAGATGGCTATGAATGGAGAGATGGCGGCTTGGAGAGTTGAGGTTAGATTACATACATTACAATGAGAAATTTTCCTGAAGATAAAATGTTAGTAGTGATGTTTTCTTTTATAATATTATATTTACTAATAGTGGAGATTATATTTTAATGAAAAAGAAAATAAGTGAACCTCTTATAGTTGGTAATAAAAGATATTATAAATATAAAATTATATGGGAAGATATTGTTGGGGATTCAACATTAGCTACTTCAAGTGAGTTTAGAAAATTAGCTTGTGCAGATATACATACGGAGTGTTGGTTATTTGAAAAAACAGATAACTATGTATATTCTTTTGCAAGTTATTATATAGAAAAAGATGATATAGAATTTGGGGATAGAAATATCTATCCTCGTAGTGTAATTAAAAAAATGATAAGGATATAATATGATAGATGACAGAGGAGAATTAGATTTAACTAAACAAATAGATATATTAAAACAAAAAGTTGCTGATGCTATGCTAGAGACCTCTATTATTAAAGCTGTTGGTATGAATAGTCCTGAAATGAAAGCATTACAAAAAGAAAATGAAACACTTAAAGCAGATTTAGCTAGAGCTAAAGAAGACCACCAGTTTGATAATTTAGTACACACCAAAGAATTAAAGGAATTAAATAAAAAATGAAATATTGTTTTGATGTAGAGACAGATGGTTTTTTAAACCAATGCACTAAAATACATTGTATAGTCTTAAAAAATATTGATACTAATGAAATACTAAAATTAGACAATGAAAATGCAATAAAAGAATTAGAAAAAGCAGAACTAATTGTTGGACATAATATTATTAAGTTTGATATCCCCGTCCTAAAAAAGTTTCACGACTTTAAACCTAAAGGCAAGGTTTTTGATACAATAGTAGCTACTCGTTTACTTTACCCTGATGTAAAGGAACGAGATTTTAAAAGAAAAGGCTTCCCTACTAATTGTATAGGACGACATAGCTTGAAAGCGTGGGGATATAGGGTGGGCGAGTACAAGGAAGCATTTGAGACTGACTGGAAGGAG
>Ga0209402_10004973_pt1 | contig 11989 bp, 9 predicted proteins | sample ArcticOcean_MG_C_3_FD_187437 | JGI IMG/M metagenome (GOLD analysis project Ga0209402, IMG submission 187437) | Marine microbial communities from western Arctic Ocean - ArcticOcean_MG_CB8_126 (SPAdes) (version 2) | ecosystem: Environmental > Aquatic > Marine > Oceanic | place: Arctic Ocean... | reverse complement strand
CCAATTACGGTGCAGCCTCTCGTGGTGTCGTGCCGGATGAAGTCCATGCTCAACGCGGCGACGACTGAGGCTTCGGAATTCCTCGGCGCATACCCGATGACCAGATGGGCAACATCCTCGACCTCAATGTCGAGACCACCGCCCGTTACGAGGGTGGCACTCACCCACTCCGCCTCGCCGAACAGCCAGCGGAGGTAGTCAATGTCGTGGCTGAGCTCGGGCAACCCCCCCCCCCCCCCGATTTACCCCTTTTTGTACGGATTTTCCTCCCGACATTCTTGAGCAGGAAAAAAAGGTGATTTTTTTCTTGCAATGCGCAGATTTTTTTCCTATACTTTCAATATATTCGGTAGCGGAAAAGCCGCCGCCGGAGTTTTTGGACACAGGTTTATGGTGTCGCAGATGCTTTCAAATTTTACGAAAACCCGGGGTGAGAACATCACCCCAAATAAAGTCGAAAAAAAATCTAACATGGACCAAGCCCAGAACACTGAGGAGAATCCAACAATGGACACCCTGAAACAAACAATAGCCGTAATGGCTGTAGCACTTGTGGGGCTGTTGACAGTCAACGCCAGTTACGGGGAACATGAAACCTCTATTGCTGGGGTTAGTGTCGTGGTGTGGGAAGAGGATTTCGAGTCCTATGACGCCGGAACAGCGATTCAGGACACGGCAAAATGGGCAACTTCCGCGGCTGATGGTCCCATACGGATCAATGGTTACACTGAGACCTCGGACTTAGGCCAACGGGTGGATTCGGATGGACTGGCCTTGGACGGCAATTCGGGTAAGGAACAAGGGACATCAGGCCGGACGTGGTCGACCTCGAGAGCTGTCGTCTCCGGTCCCACCGCGGACGCTACGTCCTATACGGTGCAATTCGATGCGAATGTACAATACGGCAGCAATAGTAACGGCACATCCAACTCCGGAGTTTATTTGGACTGCGCCGATTGCGGCGAACTTGGCTTACATTACTCCCGGACCAACGGGACCGGCTGGGGTTTCGCTGGCGCTGATGGCATGAAACGTCATGATGGTCAGAGCCCTTGGTGGTGGTCAGGTAATGCGCGTGCGTCGATCACCCTCGACAAAGCAACCATGACAGCGACCGCAACAGTTGCCAGTATAGTAGATCAGGATTGGGGCACTGCGGACTTCGGTACCCAACCTATCACTCAGGGTATTTGGGACGGAATCGTGGGCTTTCACGTCCGCAATGACATTAATAATCCCGGCTCCGACGCCAACTACGGTATGGATGTAGACAACATTGTTGTCAGCCAAACTGTGCCGGGCCCGTCGATCCATGAGCAGATCACCAGCCTTCTGTCAGGCCAGGCGGCGCTCGAGGCCAAGCTCGACAGCCTTCCCGCCGGCTCGCAAGGTCCGCAGGGTAAGCAAGGTGACGCTGGTGCTGATGGTCCCGCTGGTGCTGCTGGCGCTGCTGGTGACGCTGGTGCCGATGGCCCCGCTGGTGCCGATGGCGCTGCTGGTGACGCTGCCGCGTGCACCCCGTGTGCCGACGTAACCGATGCCGCAGTTCTCTTGGCCTGCAAGCTTGTAGGCACCAACCCGCCGACCAATGTCCCGGAGCTTCAGGCATTTTCTCAGACCATTGTCGATACGCTGCTGATCAGCGCCAATATCTGCGAGCCGGACTGCGACGTCGGCGCGGGGATTACCGCTGCTATCAACGCCAAGTTGAATCCATAGGCGCAAACACAGCGTCGACTTTCACAGAAAAAAAACAAAAACATGGGCCAAGCCCAAAACACTGAGGAGAATCCAACATGAACACGATGAAACAAACAATGGCCGTAATGGCTGTAGCACTTGTGGGGCTGTTGACAGTCAACGCCAGTTACGGGGTACATGAAACCTCTATTGCTGGGGTTAGTGTCGTGGTGTGGCAAGAGGATTTCGAGTCCTATGACGCCGGAACAGCGATTCAGGACACGGCCGCATGGTCAACTTCCGCTGCTGATGGTCCCATACGGATCAATGGTTACGATGCCGACTCGGCCGGTGGCCAACGGATTGATGAGGATGGAAAGGCCTTGGACGGCAATTCGAATAGAGAACAAGGAAACGCCGGCCGTACGTGGTCGACCTCGAGAGCTGTCTTCGCCGGTCCCAACGCGGACGCTACGTCCTACACAATAGAATTCGATGCGAATGTACAATACGGCAGTAATTCTAACGGCTCATCCAACGCCGGAGTTTATTTGGAATGTGACGATTGCGGCGAACTTGGCTTACATTACTCCCGGGCCAACGGGACCGGCTGGGGTTTCGTTGGCGCTGATGGCACGCACCGTCATGATGGTCAAAGCCCGTGGTGGTGGTCAGGTAATTCGCATGCGTCGATCACCCTCGACAAAGCAACCTGGACAGCGACCGCTACTATTGCCGCATGCTGCGGAAATACATCGGACTATGGCAATGCAGTGTTCGCTACCCAACCTATCTCACCGACTATGTGGGACGGACTCAGGGGCTTGCGCGTCCGCAATGACACGAATACTACTGGCGTAGACGCCAACTACGGTATCGATGTAGACAACATAGTTGTTAGCCAAATGGAGCCGGGTCCGTCGATCCATGAGCAGATCACCAGCCTTCTGTCAGGCCAGGCGGCGCTCGAGGCCAAGCTCGACAGCCTTCCCGCCGGCTCGCAAGGTCCGCAGGGCAAGCAAGGTGACGCTGGTGCTGCTGGTGCTGCTGGCGCTGCTGGTGACGCTGGTGCCGATGGCCCCGCTGGTGCCGCTGGCGCTGCTGGTGACGCTGCTGCGTGCACCCCGTGTGCCGACGTAACCAATGCCGCAGTTCTCTTGGCCTGCAAGCTTGTAGGCTCCAACCCGCCGACCAATATCCCGGAGCTTCAGGAATTTTCTCAGACCATTGTCGATACGCTGCTGATCAGCGCCAATATCTGCGAGACCGACTGCGACGTCGCCGCGGGAATTACCGCTGCCATCGACGCCAAGCTGAATCCATAGGCGCAACCACAGCGACTACTTTTACAGAAAGCGCGGGGTCGTATCGACTCCGCGCTTTTTTGTGTTTGTATCCCGCAGCACTGCGGCTCTGTCCGGATCCGGCCCCGAGCTTCGCTGCTTGTGGAAAAGCAGCGTAGGGAGGGAAATTCACGGTTGCGGTGGTATGGTCATCAGGACGGTATCGCTGAAGCCATCGGCGATGATTGCTCTGAAGCTCGAGATGACGCCATGAGAGGATGATCACGGCGCCGATCAATGACGCGGAGGCAAGCGTGACACTCCCGAAATATGTGCTGATCGTCGCCCTGGACGGAGCCACACCGGCAACGTTCAAGCGGGCCGAAACACCTCACATCGACCGCCTGCGTGAGAACGGCGCGTACTCGTGGCGGGCGCAATCGATGCTGCCGACATGGTCGCTTCAGTGTTACGTTGGCATTCTGGCCGGCGTGCCGGCCGACGCCTACGAGCTCTTGAGCGACCCCGAGGGGTGGTTGGACCCGCGCATCTATCCCGTGCCCTCGGTCTTCGACCTGGCCCACGAGGCCGGACTCGGCACGGCAATGTTCAACAATTGGCCCCCCCTGCACGAGCTGCCAAAGCCGGGAACGGTAGACACGATTTTTTCGATAGAACCCGAGCACGGAAGCGCGCAAGTAACAGCCGCCGCAATCGATTGCCTGCATCGCGACAAGCCGAATTTCTGTTTCGTGCATTTCGACGATCCGGACGCCGTCGGCCACGAGCATGGCTGGGAGAGCGCCGAACAGTGCGCCGCAGTGGCCCGGTGTGACAAACAGGTCGGTGAGCTGCTGAACGCGATGACAGAGGCGGGAATGCGGGACGAGTCACTCGTCTTCATCCTCAGTGACCACGGAGGCGGGCAGATCAACAACATCAGCCACGGCGACCCGGAGGATTGGCAATTCAGCCACCCGGTCAACACCACAGTGCCGTGGATCTGTTGCGGGCCGGGCATCAAGCAGGCCCACGAGATACGGACGGATGTATCGATCTGCGACACGGCGGCGACCGCGGCGCACATGCTGAATCTCGACATCCCGGCGTCCTGGCAGGGCAAGGTTGTCTGGGACGCGCTTACAGAAAGATAGTGTCCGGGCGGTGACGATCTGCACACAGGCCGGCCGCCATGACCAGTGAGTACAGCGAGGCAATCCCGGCGGCACGGCGCCAAAGAGAAAGGCGACGATCGAGTGCATCAATCCGCATGCCGCATGCCTTCACAAGGCAATGATCGTTTCACTCAATTATCCAGGCCGGTAATCTTGACCGCCTCTTTTCGCCATGCGCTCAGGGTCGTCACTTCCGCCTCGCCGCCCGTGGCCACAAGCTCGACGTTGACGCTGTCTTCCAGCAGCGGCCGGATGCGATGGAACACACAGGCACGGCCGTTGGCGAAGCCTTCCACTGTTGAACGATCAACGAACACGTGTAATCGCAACGGCTCATTCCCGGCAAGTTTCAAAGCCGAACCGCAGATTTCCTCGCAGCTGCCGTCATCAGTGCTGGAGTGGCTGGGGTCTACTGAGAGCTTCTGCTGCAAGTGGTCGATATGCAATGCCATCGGCTCAACTGCTCGTCCGCATAGAGAGGCCGGCGTCCATGCCTTGACCCACCCTCGTCTGGCAGTATACTCTGGCTGTAGCACGCTCACTTCGAGCAACCCGAAGATCAGCGATGAAGGGGCCATGGCGAGCAACAGGGAATGGCGCAGCCTGGGGATTTCATTGACGGGCGCCCGGTTCATCACAAATCTTTTCAATCTTCTTATGTGAACCCATACACCCGTGCGTCCGAACTTGATCCACGACCTGCCCCGGCACAATCACGTTGACAGGACAGCAACTGTATGACGGACAGGTGCTGATGTATTTACGGAGCCAGAACATGAGCCTGAAGAACTTACGGAGCCAGAACATGAGCTTGAAGAGCTTACGACGAAAAATCAGGCAAACGGTTGTCGGACAGCCGCCGAACTATTGCGGTTGGTTGTCCCGGTTCGCCTTGGTCTTGACCTTGAGCGCATCGATGGGTGACGCGTATGGTCAGACAACACAATCGATCCCTGCCAATCTTGCAGGGAATGCTGAGAAATTTCATGAGTCGCCGCAGAATGGCATCCCGTGCATGCAGACGTATTCACCTTATGCCGCGCTGATCTTCGAAGTGATCGTTCCGGATCCGGGAGCCGTTTACAAGGTATCCCTAGACCTGGTGAAAGTGACCAACGGCAGCTTTCTAAAGGTGTTCATTGACAATGAGCTTCAAACGGAAGTGGACACGTATGCACCCGGCAATCATCGCGACAGATTGCCGGTGTGTGACCGGTTCTTTGCGGCGGGAAAACATGCCATCAAGATCAGGAATGTTGGTCAAAAAAGTATCGGCGGCGGCAGTCACCTGTCGGTGATCGGGCTTGAGATTGTTGGCGAGGCTGGCAGTGGGAAATGGCGGGTTGAAGAGAAGACTTTTTCCTTCACCCCGCTCGACCGGGAAGACGCCTCCGGACAGGCAAGCCTTCTCCCGGTGGATCTGCCCCCCAGGTTGCAGGAAGAACCATTTTCAATTCCACCGGGCAGCGAATCGGCCGACATTTTTTCTCACCCGCTGGTCCTGGTCAACGAGATTGCGTTCCGGATCCCCAAGGTCGATGATGTTCCTGAAACGGGGCGACTGATCGAGAAACAAAAACCGCTCCAGGTCGACCTTCCCGATCCGGTGCGTGAAATCTTTCTTTTGGTCTGGTCAAAGATCCCACTGATCGACGGCGACTCCGGACCGCCCAAGACGCCGATTGCCCCGATTAACCAGAGTGAGCGTTTCACCGCCGAAATCGTCTATGGCGACGGCACTTCCGATCATGTAATCCCGTTCAACCTGACCAGCAGAAGTTATGGACTGGACAATGGGCTTTCACTTTATGTGATCCATCCCGGCCCCGGGAAAGTCTCCCAACGTCTGGTCTTCCACGACAAGGTATATAAGTGCAGCTTCGCCCTGGTGGCGCTTACCTGTAACCCGGGCCAGCCCATCTCGCCTGAGCCCGGCCCGGGTGAAATCTCGCCGTGGTATCCGGTCGTGGACAAGAAGCATCCGGCAATCACCCGTAAACCCGAGTCCAACGTCCAGCAGAACAGTGCCCGTGCATCGGACGGGCTAATTGCCGCGGAAGTCAGCCTTCAACACGGCCTGACATGGCGACAGCTTGGGTCGCCGGTATTCGGTCAAGTCACGCTGGATCAATCCCCGGTATTCGCGATCAAGCACACCGAGAACTGGATCGGATCGGACCAGTGGAAAGTGGTGGACAGGCAATCCGTGGACAATGGCATTCTGGTCAATCTCGAGTACCAGGACCAGAAAACGGATCTTGGGGCGGCGGTAACCATAGGCCTGACCGAAGACGGAAAAATCAAGATGGGCCTGACGCTGGAGAACAAGGACGGCCGGCCTTTTCTGGGAAAGGTCCGATTCCCGATCCTGGAAGGGATCAAGCTCGGTTCGCTCGACGATACGTGGTATTACTTCCCGAGGGATGGCGGCAGCGCCATGATTCACCATATCGAGGGGAATGTTTACGCCTCCCATGGCGCCGGGCATCCGCACCAGGTGGACTCGTTCTTTAACCCGAAACAATGGTATGTACTCACTCTGTTGAGCAATGACCTGGAAGGGCAATTCCACTGGTATGACGTGGGCAAGGGGGAGGAAGGGGGTTGGTACCGGGTGGAATATCTCGAGAAAAAGATTCAACCCGGCGCAAGCTGGAGCTTTCCCGATTGCATGATCGCGGTTTCGCCGGGTGACTGGCGTGAGAGTTTCCGTTTGTACCGGGACTGGGTGGGCACCTGGTACAAACCCAAACCTCCAGCCCAGGACTGGTACAAAAAATCATTCGTGACCGGGACATGGTACACTTATTCGGGATTGGATCGTCTGATTCCCACCGCCCGGAAGATTCGAGATATCTTCGGTTACTGTGATGTCGTGAATCTCGCCGGGTGGCATGCCCGGGTGCATCCCGACAACCCAACGCATCATCCTGATTATTCCTCCAATGAGCCTGGTTTCTTTCACCGGCAAGAGTACTCAGGTGAATATGACGGGAATGCCCTGTTCCCGGTTGGCGGCAAAGATAATTTCAGGTCCGTCATCCGCCAGGCAAACGAGGCTGGCATTCCCATCAGCCTGTACACGAATCCGATTCTCATCAACGAGAACGCCCACCGGTTTGGGGCGAAGCGAGACGAATGGGGTTTCGGGTATCGACCTGTCGACTACGGGGGCATGATGGGGTATGTACCCTGTCTCTCGTACAAAGAATGGCTGGATTACATGGTGGAATCGTGGGCTTTTCTGGCCGGCGACATGGACGCCAACGTCGTCTACCTGGACCAGCTTGGAGGCGGCAGCAGCATTTGCAACCGGACGGACCATCCGCACCAGTCGCCGGAACCGCACTTCTACGGTGAACGCGAGGTGACCCGCAGAATCAGGGAGGCGATCCCGGAAGACACGGTGATCTGCTCCGAGGCACACCCCGAAGATACCCGGCTTCAGTTCCAGAACAGCTTTTACCAGGGGGGGATTTTGCGCTACATCACGCGCCACATCCAAATTCCCATGAACATGACACGATTCGCCTTTCCCGATATCAAGTGTTTCAACAATATCTACGGCTACGTCCTCAAGGACAACAACTGGGAGCGCCTCAAGTTCGTTGCATTCAACGGGGACGCTTACTTTTTGCGACGCTGCTATGCTCCGGAGGGATATTTCGGGAAAGAAGCAACCCGGGATCTCAGGAAGTTGTTTACAATCCTCCATGAGAATGCGGATGAATTCATGTCGACGGACGTGGACCCGCTCATACTGAACCACATTCCAGGAGTCTTTGTCAATCGATTCAAAGGCGAACAGAAAACCGTCTGGACGGTATTCAACGCCAACTACAGAACGGCCCGCGGCAAGCTGCTCGATATCGCCGCGAAGCCCGGCACCCGGTACGTCGATTTGTGGAATGATACGCCGGTCAAGATGGAAGCCGCATCGCTCATGGTGGAGATTGCGCCACGGGACGTGGCTGTGATCGCCGAGATCCCCGAGTAGGAGATGTTGGGGGTCACGGTTCTATCCACGGGAAAACGAAACCGCCAATCCGCCCGCCGATCAATCATCCCCGGTCTTTTCCAAGCCGGCCGGCATACCCACCGGCCCAAGGGGCCAGCACGAGCCACCGCGCTTGACGTATTGCTCTTCGACGCCACTGAGCCAGGCAAACATTTGAGCTGCGGCGATGGCGCCCTGGCTCTGCTCGAACAATGCACGGTCGCGCATCGGGCTGAAGTCGATGCCGGCAAAGTCGAACGCCGGGTCGATGATCCAATCGCGCTGTGGCGCGGTCGTTCGCCAATAGCTGTACTTGAGCAGATTGCGAAACTTGCTCTTGCCGGTCGGACCGGATGTGGCACGGCTGCGCCGATGCCAAATGTTGTAAGCGGTGAGGAAAATCGTGCCGGCGACACAGGATGTGGAAACGGTCCCGGCGATTTTTCCAAAGTGGGACATCATGTTGTGCTTGGCCCGTAAGAAGTGCGAGCCGGGCAGCACTTCGGTGGGGCCCATGTCGTCCGTGCACGCTTCGGGATAATAGAAGACCTGGAGGTATTCGACCCGATGGCTGCAAACCGAGCCGCCATCACGATGCCAGCCGCCCTTCTCGGAACAGGGCAGCAGCCCACGGTGATTGTTAATCCTTACGGGCAGGGAAAAGTCCCGCCCCAGCAACGCGCGCACCGCACCGGCAGCCTGCGGGTTCTTCAGGACGCCATCGACAAACCAGTCGACATTGCCAAGATCGGGCCTCGAACCACTGTCCAAGTTCTCGAGATAATCAACCGCCTTGCTATTGATCTCCTCGGACACCACACCGGGGAAGATCAGAAACCCGTTCCTGCAAAAGTCGATTACACCCTGGTCATCCAGTGTCGGCGGACAGTCGTGAACCGTGTCACTACGAACGAACGGGGGTGCGGCATGATTGCTGTTATCCTCAGCTGTCGGTTTCATCGCAATTTACCTCCATCGCTCGAGAACAAATTCAAAGCCGAGACCGTAGGAGTTCTGGTCGTCCATCCCCGATGCCATACCGGGAAACTTGACGATCCGCCAGCCGTCGTCCAGGGCTGCCTTTAACGACGGGTAGAGAAATTCGCCGTTCTCGTCCACACCCTCGGGGTCTTTGCCTTCCCCGAAGATGCTCATGCCGATGGCGATATCGTGCGGGCTCGTTGTGGGCGCCTGGATATAGAGGATGCTCTGCGTCCCGGGGTGCTCCAGACTGTCGAGTGCACCTTGGAGGTCTTCCTCCCGCAACGTACCGGCGCGAAAGCTTTCCAGGCACTGTTGCAACTGCTGTTTCACTTGAACCATTGTGGCACTCCATTTGTAAGAATCAACACTGCAAGCAAACATGCCGGCACACTGCAGGAGCCATCAATCGAACCATTCCTGGGGTATCACCCGCAATCGCGCTCCCATTCCGTTGCAAATACCACCTCCGAGATCATAGGTGATGGCGACATCATCCCCGGCAAAGGCAATAGTTGGATAACATATTCGGAGAGCACCTGGAGCCCGGTGGTATCTCTCGACGGGCTCAGGCTGGAGGCCGCCGTAAGCCTCGTAGGGCTGGCATGCAACCGTATCGCAGGCAGGCGGGGGAGTAACGATGCTCACATCATCCAGAGCCTCCAGGTTCTTGAAGTTCTCCCAGGTCTCTCCTTCGTCCCTGGAGACTGCGCATGAAAGGCGGATCCTGCATCTGGAAGTGACGATCTCCTGACGGGATGCCTGGTTCCACACCATCAACAGATTGCCGGTGGAGGGTATGCGGCGGATGAAGGCGGGCGCGTTGGCGGCGGCTATATGCACCGGCGCCGGCCGGGTCCAGGAAAGCCCCTCGTCAGAAGAGTAGGACTTGTACATCCTTCCCATGCCGGAACGAAGATACATGAGCAGCCTGCCGTCCCGCAACTCCACCGCGATCGGCTCCTCCAGGTCCCAGGCAGCACGATTAAAGCTTGTAAAAAGTTCACTCAGGCTGCGTTTCCAGGTCTTGCCTCCGTCATCGGAGATGCACGTGTAGCTGTAGGAAAACGTCGGGGAGGGAACGCCATCCTCCGTATTCCAGTTTTCCGCCTCGCCGCCGGTCTGTGGACTGATCCACCGGAAAACAGGCGCCAGCAGTCGGCCAGAAGACAGCACCATGGCATGTCCTGTGCAGCAGCATGAGTGTACCGTGTCAACAAGCACCGGGTCAGACCAGGTTCGTCCGCTGTCATCGCTGACCCGAAAAAACACCATGCTACCCTCCTCGCGTCCCGGGTGCCCGTATTCCGTGGCGATATCGGTATAGACCATCCCCAGGCCACCGGACTTCAAATGCAACACGCTGATGTGAAACCCGAGTACGTCGTTGCCGTCGGCGTCCTGTGCCCGCCATTCTTCGTGCCAGGTGCGACCGGCATCGTTGGAAGCCCTGAAATGTATGGAGCGGTCGGTGTAGAGATCGCTGTAGACAAACCACAGCTCGCCGTCTTTATCCCCTTCCAGGATGAGCGGCTCCACGTGTCCGGGCTTTGCCGGCTCAAGGATATCAAGCTTGAAAAATCGTTCAACATCCAGCGGTGTTCCCGGGATACAATCGCTCGTCTGGTCAGCCCATTCGGTATCGCGCATTTAATGGTTCCCCCTTGTTGTAACATTCATATAGCACCAAGACTTTCATATGGCAATGTCGGCCCACGAGAAATCAAGGCTGATCCCGAGAAAGTCATTTTCATTCTTCGCTGAACCATTCCAATGGTATCATCCTTAACCGCGCTCCCAGCTCGTTGGCAGTACCCTACCCGAGGTCGCAGGCAATGGCCGCTTCGTTCCCAGGAAAGACAATTGGCGGAGCTTTTTTTTTGCCGCATCCCCTCCACATATCTCCGCTGGCCTAAATATTCTTGAGCGCCGCGTCGGCTGATTCCTGTGCCGCGTGCAGCACTTCCATTGTCGGAAGAACATCTTCACCGGTGATGCCGGTATCACGCTCTTCCCGGACGGCGGCGACAAATTCCTCATTCTGATCGGTTAGATCCACGATGCCGCGATGCGGAACCACCACGTCGCCATCAGTGTTGTACAGGGTCCCCATATCATATTCGAGTGACGCTTCTTCGCCGATGAACAGACAGCGCAACCGGAAAGTGCTGATGTTGTACGACTGTGATATCGAGGCCAGCGTGTCATTCAGCCTCATGGTCAAATGCATGTCCATGGTGCCTTGGTCAGGATGTGGTGGACCAAAGCGACAGTGGATGTCCCTGGCCGGCTGCCCGCCACATACCCAGATCATCAGATCGACCGCGTGCGCCGCATGATGCCAGAGAATGTTGTCGGTCCAGGACCGGACCTTGCCCGTCCATGATGTGTTGGACCTTCGCAGGATGCCGAAGAATGAGATCATGTGGTGAAGATGCAGCTCGCCCTCTCTCACGCGACGACGGATTTCACGTATTGCCGGCATGTAACGCCAGGTGTGACAGACCATCAGGCGACGGTCCACCTCGCGGGACAACGCGGTGATGCGCCGCGAATCCGCGAGATTCAGGGCAATCGGGATCTCCAACAGCAGATGCTTGCCGGCTTTCAACGATTTCTCGGCCTGTACTGCGTGGACCTCATTCGGGGAAGCTATTACCACCGCATCGACTCGGTCGTCAGCCAATGCGGCGTCGAGATCCAGCGTGTGGTGCCGGAACCCCCACTGTCCAGCGAATTCCTCAGTAGGCTCCTGGCGCCGACCGACAAGCACATGTGGGTTGACGCCGTCAATCTTCGCCAGCGCCTCCATGTGTTTTTCGGCGATGGCGCCGTAACCGACCATGCAAATGTTCACGATTTTCTATCCTTCG
>Ga0209402_10004970_pt1 | contig 11995 bp, 13 predicted proteins | sample ArcticOcean_MG_C_3_FD_187437 | JGI IMG/M metagenome (GOLD analysis project Ga0209402, IMG submission 187437) | Marine microbial communities from western Arctic Ocean - ArcticOcean_MG_CB8_126 (SPAdes) (version 2) | ecosystem: Environmental > Aquatic > Marine > Oceanic | place: Arctic Ocean... | reverse complement strand
AGCCAAAACAATTGCGCTGGCGGTGCTTACGTTTACCTGGAAAGGCACCTCATCTCCCCCTCCCGGTTCCTGTTGCGAGTTCCTGTTCCCTGGTTGATCTCCACTGTTATTGTCTGAATCCGCGCCCTCTGATTCCTCTTCTTCAGTGGGAATTTTGGAGTAAATGGTGACATGCTCCAGAATTCCAAAATTTAGCGTCCCGTCCTGGTTGTCCAGAGGCGGCGTCTGCATCCCATCATTTTCGTTGGGGTCAAGGACTCCATTCTGGTTGGTGTCTTCGCCGTAAATCATTTCCACCGTAGCGCCATAAACCAACCGGAGTTCCTCCACAGTTTCAAACGGTGCATTCTTACACCCATACGGCAGGGTCTGCAGCGAATACATGGTGGCCTCGGCACCGTTTTCGGTCACGTCATCATCTTCATCTCGCCAGTCAATAATGGCTGCAGCAAATTCCGGAGTGATGGTTGGGAGCAATTCCAGCACCTCAAAGGGCGCGGTATTGATGTTGATCTTGGCACACTCGTCGATGACCCCAAAGTGTGGATCAGTCAGGGTGACGGTCTCACCAGATCGTCCCAGCATCCAGGCTGTCGCCTGTCCGATCTGGATTTGCTCGGTTTGCATGATCAACTCACTCGGAAAATCACCCTCCTCTTCCAGGGCGTTGTTCAGGGTGTGAAAAAAGTATCGAAGAGCCCCGTTGTTTGCTTGTTCCGCCTGGGCGCCTGCAATGGATTGATTGGCTCCCTTGTATTCAAAAAACATGGATTGTCCGAAATAAAGGGTGACACTCACCAACCCAAATGCAATCCACAGGACAATGATCAAAACCGCCCCCGCCCGGGATTGGGATGAAACATAACTCCTGTGTTTTCTTTTGGGTAATCTCATATCTCCCTTTTAGCTATCCGATTCCTCCTCACCTTCCTCCTCCTCGCTCTCCTCGTTTGGGGGCTTGATGGTAAGAACCGGCACCAGGATTTCCCAAATCCGGGTTTGGCGGCCGGTCGGGTTGGGGTTGTCCGTAAACACTTCCACCATGGCCCGAACTGCCAGGGGCACAGCCGGTTCGTTAACATTGGAATCCCATGTCTGAAGCCATTGCAATCCATCAAAAAACTCGAACTGCATGGAACGAACATTATCCAGCATCAGGGTTTCAACCGGGGGTTCCTCATTTGCCTCAAGCGGCAGGGTGTTGAGGGATAAGCGCATCAGCGCCTGACCAAGGTTGGTGGTGACCGTCTGCATGGGATCCACCCCCAGCAGGTACCCCACCTTCTGCACATCGCCCCATGGAAATTGGTCTGAAACGACTCCAGTCGTGGAGTAAAACTCCAGTTGATCATTGGGCATATCCGGCGAGCCCATTTCCGTGCAAATAAGCCCCTCCGCCATCAATCCACCGGTGACAATCATGTTCTCAAGATCACGCTTCATGATCGTCATCGCCTGACTCAAAATCGCTTGTTGATCAACGCGTTTTTGTGCTCGATTACGCAGACTGAGCACACCGGAGAATGTCATCTGCATCACAAGCAGGATCAACGCAAACGCCATCGTCGCAAACATCACCTCCATCAACGTGAACCCCCTCTGGTTCAGGCGTTTTCTAAAAATAATTTTATGCGGCTTAATGGACATGAGTTATTGGACTGAGTCATCCACCAGAGTGGAAAGTTCGACGGCAAATATCCCGCCCTGGAGCGGATAGGTCACCTCCAAGGTCAGTTGCTGCATGTCACCATCTGGCCAAGCCTGCTGCTGCATTGACCATGCGTAACCGGGGTAATCCTGTTCAAATGTCCCAGACGCCTGTGCGGTCTGCCAAAGATTGCTGATACTGAGTTGGTTGAGCATGTTGGCAGCCAACTGCACCGCGATTTCTTTTCGTTCAGCACCAACCCCGGCTCGGTTGGCAATGGAAATCCCCTGCATGACCACCGGAATGACGATGGCCATGAATACCAGCGCGGCGAGCACTTCAGCGAAGGTAAACCCCGCCCTCGACCGTATCCGTTGCCGGAATCTGGATATATTCATTTTTTGGATCATCATCTCTTAACAATAGATAACGCAATTGGCCCTGAAGTTTTGCGACCCGATAAAACTCTTCACTGTTCTCCCTGTTTTGGAGACGCCAAGAGGTCGGACTGGTCTCCAGTAAGGATCCGTCCGGTAAAAAAGTGACTACATACAAATCCTGTTCGATAGGCTCGCCTATTTCAAATATGATCTCATGTTTTTTACTGATCCAGTAGGGTCGCGTGGTTTGGACCGTTCGGTTTCCAAGCTGCCCGGGTTGATAACCATCCTCACGTTGCACGTAGAGTACGTCTCGACTCATGTCGAACAGCAATTGCATCGGTGCTCCTGTGGAGATGGCTTCCCTTCGGGCATGCTCGGTAAGGGCCAACATACGCCGGGCCTCCTCAACCAGTGAGCGCGATTTGAAAAATTGACCGAGCGATGGCGCTGAAACAGTGAACACAACTGTCAGCAACATAAGGACAACAATCAACTCCAGCAGGGTGAATGCACCCTGCCAACCGTCACCTGTCCTCTGTCTGCCAGTTGGTAATGTCATCATCCGTGCCGGTCTTCATGTCCGGCCCACCCGAGGAAATATCATAGCTGCCGATATTCATCTTGCCGGGGTAATTGTAGACGTAGTCGTTCCCCCATGGATCCCCGGGTATCCCCTTCTTGAGGTACGGCCCCTGCCAGTCCTGGACATTGTTGCTGTTTGGCTCTGCAACGAGATCCCTAAGATCGTTTCCTGCCTTGGGGAAATAACCCATGTCGATCTCAAAAGAGTCGATTGCAATCTCGAGGTTTGAAATCTGGGCTTTCGCCGCAGTGACCTTGGCCTGCTTGGAGCGCCCCGCAAACTTGGGAACCACCACCGCAGCCAACGTCGCAAGAATCACCAAGACCAACAACATTTCCACCAGAGTAAACCCCCTTTGACGTGTTGCTGAATTCCGCCTTATCTTTGATATATCAAGTTTCATATTATTTATCAATTATTTTATATAATCCTGAATGGTGAAGATCGGGATCACCATTCCAACAAAAATTGTCCCAATAAAAGCTGCAATGAAAAACAACATCAATGGTTCCATTAAGGCCACCGCGGTTTTGAGTTGTTGGTCCAGTTCCTTTTCCGTGACCTCGGCCAGACGGATCAGTTCCTTGTCAAGTCGACTGCTTTCCTCGGCAACAGAAATCATCTCCACCGTAGCGCCAGAAAACAAAAGACTGCAATTCCCCAGACTGCGGGCCAGTGGTTCACCTTTTTTTACGCGCTCAATGGAGTCTTTAATGGCATCGGTTAGAATTTGGTTGCCGATCGAGCGCTGTGCCACGTTGAGTCCACTGACCAAGGGAACTCCCGCGTGAATAAGCGTGCCGAGCATCCTGCAAAAACGGGCCATGGCAAATTGGGAAGACAGGGGGCCAATCACCGGAGCCGTGAGTAGCCAGCGTTCATAGATACGCCGGCCTCCCTCTGATGTTACCCAGGTTCGCGCCAAATAAACCAAGAACGCCATGGCAATGATAATGAAGATTCCATAACGCTGGGAAAACTCACTGGTCGACACGATGACTTGGGTGAGCATTGGCAGTGCCGCGTCGAAGCCCTCGAACAAGGTCTTGAATCTCGGAATAAAAAAAACCATGAGGAATATGAGCACGGCTATCGCTAAAAACATCAGCACAGCCGGGTAAATCATCGCGGATACCACTTTGCCTCGAAGTTCCTTATCCCGTGCCTGGAATTCGGCAATCTGCTCCAATACCAGGTCAAGAAATCCTCCCGTTTCCCCGGCCTCCACCATTGCGGTGTAAACGGTCGGAAATGTTTCCGGCGAACGCGACATGGCATCCGAAAGGGAAACCCCATCGATAACCAGATCATGCACCTCTCGCCATTTTTTACTGGCTGCGGGATCGGTGGTCTCCCGGTATAAAATGGTCAGAGCCTTGCTGAGAGGAACGCCGGCGGCTAATAGGCTCGACAATAGACGGGTGAAAGTTCCCAGCATTTTGAAGGAAATCCTCCTTTGCTTCCATGGCAGGGAAATACCATCCGACTTCGTAAGACCCGCCCCACCTTCTGCTGTTTCCTCCAAATGGACCAACTGCAGTCCGAGTTGCTTGATCTTGTCAAAGGCGTCCGGTCGGTTGCTAGCTTGAATCGAGCCGGCGTCAACCACCCCTCCGCTGTTAAGCGCCTTGTACTGGAAATTCGGCATGAGGATTAATCGCGGTTGACGTGTTCACTCTTCGTGACCCTCAGCACTTCGTCCGGGGTTGTGATGCCTTCACGCACCAAGCGCCATCCATCATCGGAGAGTGTTGTCATCCCGTCTTTAATGGCCAGTTCCTTCAACTCTCCGCTGGAACAATTTTGAAGGATATGCTGCCGTAATTTCTGGTTGAGTGACATCATCTCAAACACAGCGTGACGGCCGTGGAAACCGGTATTACGGCATTCTGCACAGCCCACTGGTTGAAAGATTGGCACTCCAGGCGGAATGTTGAATGTATCTTTCAAGGCCGCGGCTTTGTCGGAGTGGTCCTCCGACTTGCAATTGGGGCAAAGGACACGCACCAAGCGCTGGGCCAGGACACCCTCCAACGACGAGGCAACAAGATACGGCTCAACCCCCATGTCCACCAGACGAGTCAGAGCACTAGGAGCATCATTTGTGTGCAGTGTCGAAAAAACCAGATGGCCCGTCAGCGAAGCCTGCACGGCAATGCGCGCTGTTTCCTGGTCACGAATTTCGCCGATTAGGACCACATCAGGATCGTGTCGCAGAATCGAACGCAGTCCAACCGAGAAAGTCAGTCCGGTTTTCTCTGAAACCTGGATTTGGTTGATGCCCCTGACCTGGTATTCGATGGGATCCTCCACTGTCACAATCTTGCGGATCATGTCGTTGATCTCGCTAAGGGCGGTGTAAAGCGTGGTCGTCTTGCCTGAGCCGGTTGGGCCGGTGACCAGGAAAATACCGTGAGGTATACCGAGTATTTTGCGAAAAATACTGCGTTCTTTGTCAGCCATGCCAAGATTGTCCAAGCTGAGCACGGTGTTGTCCTGCGTCAGCAACCGCATCACTACCGCTTCGCCATGTAACATGGGAATGATGGAGACACGAACGTCGACCTCGGTACGTTTGACCCTTAGCTTGATGCGGCCATCCTGAGGCAATCGTTTCTCGGCGATGTCCAGATGGCTCAAAATCTTGATGCGGGAAACAATTGCCGGCTGGAAGCGCTTAATCTCGTTCGGCACTGGCACATCAAGCAACAAGCCATCCACACGATAACGAATCTGGAGTTCGTTCTCGAAAGGTTCAAGGTGAATGTCCGTCGCCCGCATTTCAATGGCATCACTCAATACCTGATTTACAAAGCGGATGATCGACGCATCCCCGGCAGCCTGATCGAGATCTGTCTCTTCCAGATCGCCTTCATCAACAACCTGAAATGCTACATCATCCTTGAGTGTATCGATGGTATCTGCCCCGACCCCGAGGCGAATTTTGATCTCCCGCTGAATTGACTCCGAAGTGGCAAGAACCGGCTTTATATTCAGGCCGCTCAACGCCTTCAGCGATTCCAACCCCTGTGGGTCGAACAAGCGACTGGTGGCGACCTCAACTCCCTCGACGGATTGTCGCAGTGGCAGGAGTTGCTCCTTGATCAGGATACGCGCCGGAAACAGTGAGACCACGCCCTTGTCAATCTCAAGCGTCTCAAGGGAAGAGAATTCAAGCCCGTATTCCTTTGCCAGCCACCGCAGAGCATTTTCTTCCGAAGACAAATTTGCCTGGGATTCCGACGTGGGTAATGCAGCAAGTTTCTCCGCATCCAGTGCCGAGAAACTGCGACCATCAACCAACCGTTGTAACAGCTGGCTCAATAGCAGTGCTCCTTTTTTGTAAAGCAGGGAATGACTAGTTCAAAAGTCCCGCCAAAACCGCCTGGGCCTCTTGCTTTATCGTCAATAACTGGCGCAGGTCTTCCTGGGCTTTCTTGAGCTTCGTCTCACGAGCCTTGCGATCCGCTCGGTAGGCGGCGAGCTTTGCCTTGATCTCCCCCTTGGAGGGCTTTTCCTTTTCCAGAAGGTCTCGAAGTTCACTGGTCGGAGTCTTTTCAGTGGAGGAATCACCGCCACGGCCTCTGCGACTGCCACCAAACATACTCATCATCCCTGATGCGCCGGAGATGCGGTTTTCCATAACAGCCTGAACCTTGGGTTGGACCACTTTCCACTCAGCCACGGAAAAGCCAAGGCTTTCACGGTATCGATCCATGATACGCTCCATGATTTGAGATCGGTCAAACCCCCCACGATCACCACCTCTTCCCCCACGATCACCACCTCTTTCACCACGATCACGGTTGCGATCACGCTCTTGGGCCGAAACATCCACGGTAACACTGGCAAAAACCGCAGTTACCACCAACAATGACAATGATTTAATTATCGTATTCATAAGCCTCACAATAAATTATACTCTCAAAATGGAATTTAGTTACAAAAAATGCTGGTTAGATGGCAATTAATTGACAGTTAAGCGCGCAGCCCGCATTTTATGGCATGAAGGCATCAAGATCGACATCACTTATTGTTAACTACAGTTATTTCGCTTTTCCAGAGAGTTCCAATGCTCAAGTTTCTGTCCGAGCGCGTCTGAACCGGGTCCCGTCCGAGCTGATTTATTCGTGCGTCTAGGATTCGGCGTGGCCGTCGTTGAGACTCTGCAAGTCAACATTGCCGTCGAACCCTGTCCAACGGCGCCACTATGTCAGTTAAGGCATTGTGACACCTGATGCGTTTCGTTATCGTTTGGCTGCTTGCAGGCTTATGAAACCTCTACTAATCATAACTATCGCAGCCCTGCCATTGATGGAGTATGGGAAGCCAGCGCAAGAATCCGAGGCCACCCCAGTGCCGCAGGCCGAGATACAGAACCCCCAGCAAGCCCAAGAAGCTAAGACTCCGAAACCAATAGCTGCCGAGTCGGCAAAGCCTCCAATACCACCAAAGACAGTTTCTGCTAACGAAGGCAGTGACCCTGCCCGAGAGGTAAAACCAGAACCGTCGACAGCCAAGGTTGAAGAGTCTGAAGTTTCAATTCACGAGGCTGCTTGGGAAGGAAATATCAAAGCCGTAGAACAGCACTTGGCTTCTGGCGCAGATGTGAATGCGGAGAATGCTTTGTATGGAGACACTCCTTTACTTTGGGCGGTTGGTTTCGGCCAAAAGGAAGTAGCCGCACTATAATTGTCAAAGGTGCGGATGTGAATGCGAAGAATAAGCCGAGTGGATGGACTCCATTAGATTGGACCGGGATTAACGGTGGCCATGCAACCGCCGGCCTCCTCCGCAAACACGGCGGTAAGACGAGTGAAGAATTAAAAGCTGAAGGGAAATGAAAGCGAGATCAAGACGAGCATTTACACTCATTGAGCTGCTGGTGGTGATTGCCATCATCGCCATTCTTGCGGCGCTACTGGTGCCCGCCTTGGCCAAAGCCAAGGCCAAGGGGCACGGAATCTCATGCATAAACAATCTTAAGCAACTGCAGTTGGCACATCTAATGTATCCGGATGACAACGATGGCCTGCTAACAAAACCCGGCAACTCCGGAACGGAGCTCTATGCGTGGGTTGCCGGCTGGCTGAACTACAGCCCGGGAAACCGGGACAACACGAATATTCTCGATTTGCTGGATCCGAAACGGGCCAAGTTTGCCCCCTACCTTCCGAGTGCGCGGGTGTACAAATGCCCGGCTGACAACAGTTATGTCACCATCAAGGGCAAGAGACACCCCCGAGTGCGCAGCATGGGCATGAGCCAGGCTATGGGTGGTCCCGGAGGATGGTTGCCCGGAAGCCGATACAAGTTGTATATCAGATCCTCTGATCTTTTGAATCCCGGGCCATCCAAACTGTACGTATTACTGGACGAACACCCCGACAGCATCAACGCCGGTGGATTCGCCAATCAGATGGTAGAAAGCCAGGGTTCTGTGCGCATTATCGACTACCCTGCCAGTTACCATAACAGTGCCGCAGGTTTAAGCTTTGCCGATGGTCACGCCGAAATCAAAAAGTGGCTCGACCCCCGTACGATCAAACCGATCAACAATCGACTAATGCCGCTCAACGTTGCTTCGCCAAAAAATGCCGATATGATCTGGCTGGCAGACAGGACAACCATCCGAAAGTAGAGGGGGAAGATCAGGTGAAGAATTGAAAGCTGAAGAAAAATGAAACACATACTAATCACAATCGTAGTCTTGCTTCTGGTGGGGTGCGGGGAGTCGCAGCAGTCGACTCCGGTACCAGAAACGAAACCAGTTGAACCCGTTGCTGAAGTGCAATCCGCTGAGCCCGTTGCTGAAGTTGCACAACCAGAACCGCCGCTAGTCAAACTAGAAATACCAGATATCTCAATTCACGATGCTGCGTCTAGTGGAAACATCCAGGCCGTCAAGCAGCACTTGGCAACTGGCACGGATGTGAATGCGAAGGATGAGCGTGGCGGGACTGCTCTGTATTCCGCGGCTGTTGTAGGTCATAATGAAATTGCTGAGCTGCTTATCAAAAAAGGAGCGGATGTGCGTGTGAAGAATAAGGCTAGTTTCACCCCTTTGCATGAGGGGGCATACAATGGACACAAGGAAATTGTCGAACTACTCATCAATAGTGGAGCGGATGTGAATACGATGAAAACAGATGGAATGACTCCTTTAGATATGGCGACATTTGGCAATCACAACGAAATTATCGATCTCCTCCGCAAACACGGCGGCAAGACGGGTGCGGAATTGAAAGCTGAAGGGAAATGAGACACATCCTAATCACAACAATCGCAGCCGTCTTTTTGGTGGTGTGTGTGGAGGCGCAAGAGTCATCTCCTCCACCAGAAACACGATCTGCTGAACCAACTGCGTACTGCCAAGCGCAGGATGTTAAACCAGCAAACCCAAAAGCAGATCGTGCGTTAATTGATGCTGTGCGGAAAGGGTCCAAAGAAACGGTAAACCTTGAACCGGTAAAACAGGCGATTGCTGCTGGTGCGGATTTGGATGCGAAGATGCAGGGTGGATATACTCCATTGCATCTTGCGGCTATTTACGATCACAAGGAAATCGCCGAAGTCCTAATTGCCGCAGGTGCGGATGTGAATGCGAAGAACAATCGGGATATGACTCCTTTGCATCAGGCGGCTCGTTCTGGTCGCAATGAAATCACTGGGCTACTCATCGCCAAAGGTGCGGATGTGAATGCGAAGGATGAAAATAGCCTTACACCGATAGATCAGGCCATCCAACGCAAAAAAACCGAAACCGCCAACCTCCTCCGCAAACACGGCGGCAAAAGAGGTGCAGTATATTCCATTCATGTTGCTGCAAAAGGTGACATCGAAGCCGTAAAACAACACTTGGCTGCTGGTGTGGATGTGAATGCGAAGTCTGATGATGGCGGGACTCCTTTGCTTTATGCGGCGGCTTACGGCCACAAGAAAATCGTAGAACTACTAATTGCCGCAGGTGCGGATGTAAATGTGAAGAATGAGAACGGAAAAACAACTTTGCATTTTGCGGTTTTGAACGGTCGCAAGGTTATCGGCGAACTACTTATCGCCAAAGGTGCGGATGTGAATGCGAAGGATGAAGATGGCAAAACGCCGCTAGATGCTACCTATGTATTTAACAAAACTGAAACCGCAGACCTCCTCCGCAAACACGGCGGTAAGACTGCTGAAGAATTGAAAGCTGAAGGGAAGTAACCAAGCCCACCTTGACGGCAACAGTTAAAACGCCTTGAAAACGGCGCTCAACGGGATGACAGTTAGTTTGTCGTGACACTATAGCTAATCGTATTTGGGATATTTGGTTTTATCCTGTTGATTATCTGGATTGTTGTCATGAGCTTCGGGGCGACGTGGCTGAGAGCATGGGCTTCAGGGGCGCGGGTAACGTTCATGGAATTAATTGCACTACAAGTGAGAATGATTCCAGTTAGGACAATAGTTGATACTCGAATCACACTTATTAAGGCGGGATTCAGTGTTTCCGTTGATGATCTTAGTACGCATCATCTTGCTGGCGGAAATGTGCATATGGTCATGCAGGGCTTACTTAAGGCTAAAGAAATAAATATCGACTTAAGTTTTGATCAAGCTTGTGCGTTGGGTTTGCAGGACAAAGGTATCCAGAAGAAGAAGGATTAAACCAACTCCCTCCACCACTTGAACGCCGCAGGGTTGTGGTTCGCGGGTAACAGTTAAATCGACACTTATTTCTGGCTGCTGACGGTGAACTGGCATTGGCTTACTCCACAACGTTGAGCAAATAATCAACCCGTCCAGACTTACGAAACTTTGGCTCAGTTTGGATAATTCGATCAGCACAAGTGAAAAGCGTTTGTCCCGTTTGAGATAGCGGAGTATCTTCTGGCCATGCTGATTCATTTAATGGCATTTCCTATTGCCATGTTGACCAGTGTTCCCATTGGGCTAGCACAAGCTGAGGTGAGGCCCGACCATGCCAAGAGAATGGCCAAGGGTTTGGCAGTTTTTCGGGATGGCGTTGGCCAAGCGCTGAAGCAACGGTGTGTCAAATGTCACGGCGGCAGTAAAATTCGCGGCGAACTAGACATCACCACACATGATTTGCTGCTCAAAGGTGGTAGCGAAGGACCGGCTGTAGTACCGGGGAGCGCGAAGACCAGCCGGCTTTTTAGGCTGATCTCGCATGTCGAGAAACCTCACATGCCTGCCAAGGGAGAGAAACTGCCGCCCGGGTTGATCGCCAAGTTCGCTGAGTGGATCGATATGGGTGCGCCTTATGGTGAGGTTCTCCTCGACTCGAAGCTGGCTGGAGGCGAAATGCAGATCACCGACAGCGACCGGGAGTATTGGGCTTTCGTACCGCTGAAGATGACGTCTGTTCCAAAGGTGAAGAACAGTCAGTGGGTGTCGAACGAGATCGATCACTTTGTCCTATCGAAGCTCGAGGCTGCGGGGCTCCAGCCCAACAACCCGGCACAGCACCGTGCTCTGTTGCGTCGACTCTACTTTGACATCATCGGCTTACCCCCAGCACCGGAGGAGGTCGCAAATTTTCTGGCCGCAGCTGATGGAAATCCTCGTGCAGCACTCGAGAGTGTGGTGGATCAGTTGCTGAATTCGCCACATTATGGTGAGCGTTGGGGGCGCCATTGGCTGGATCTTGCGCGTTATGCTGACAGTTTTGGGTTTGAGCAGGACACCGACAGGAACCATGCCTATCACTATCGCGATTTTGTCATCAAGGCGCTCAATGATGATATGCCGTACAATCAGTTTGTACGCTGGCAAATTGCAGGCGACGAGATTGCGCCTGAGAATCCGCTGGCGTTGATGGCAACTGGTTTTCTTGGGGCCGGTGTGTTTCCAACTCAGTTGACAGAGAAAGAATTCGAATCCGCACGCTACGATGAACTCGACGACATGGTTGGCACGATGGGCACGGCGATGCTTGGGATGACCATTGGTTGCGCACGTTGCCACGATCACAAATTCGACCCGATTCCGACCCGCGATTATTACCGTTTGATCACCACGTTCGCTACGACGATTCGCAGCGAGATTGATGTCGATTTGAACCCTGAGGTTACCAAGGCCGGCTTGGCCAAGTGGCAGGCGGTTCATGACAAATTGGCAGTGGGTTTGGCCAGATGGGAGAAGGAATATTTGCGCGAACGCTTGGTTGCCTGGGTAAAAAATCCGCCTGCAGAGAGTGCGGAAAAGTTTGAATGGTTGGTTCTCGATGATCTAAAAATCAAGTCACTGAATGGGGCCGTGTTCAAGAGCCAAGGCGATGGTTCTTTTTTGTTAACCGGCAACAACCCCAAGGACGATCGCTGGGTGATCACAACTGAGTTAAAATCAAAGGCGTTGACGGGTATTCGTATTGAGGCG
>Ga0209402_10004966_pt1 | contig 12000 bp, 8 predicted proteins | sample ArcticOcean_MG_C_3_FD_187437 | JGI IMG/M metagenome (GOLD analysis project Ga0209402, IMG submission 187437) | Marine microbial communities from western Arctic Ocean - ArcticOcean_MG_CB8_126 (SPAdes) (version 2) | ecosystem: Environmental > Aquatic > Marine > Oceanic | place: Arctic Ocean... | reverse complement strand
GAAATCCATCCTGTTGCACCATGCATAGATGATACTGAAGTTAAATAACCTAAAGAATTATCTATGAAAGCAAATCTTGATGAAAATTCTTCTAAAGCGACTATAGTATCATTTAAAATATTGGGACTTCCATATTTAAGTGATACAACTTGGTCAATTTTTGAAAGCTTGTCTATTAATGGTAATGTTAAATTGGTACCTAAACCAATTCGCCATGATTGATCATATACTACTATCCCAAGGTTAGTAGATTCAGCTAATATTCTATACCATTCATAAATAGATTCTTCATCTATTGCGTCATAATACGGAGGTGGTACCATTACATAGTCAGCTCCAGCTTCTTCAGATTGATTGATCAAGCTAATGACTTCTTTTATATTTATTCCTGCACATCCGGCTATAATAGGAATTTTGCCTTTCCCGATTTCATTTGCAGTTTCTACGATTGATTTATGTTCATCTGAAGTGATGTTTAAATATTCACCAGTTCCGCATGGAACTATCCAAAATCCTCTTCCGTTACCCATTCCTTCATCAAGGGTATATTGAAGATTGTTTTTTAAGTTATCAATATCTAGTTCAAGGTCATTTTTGAAAGGTAACATTATTAAAGACGCAGGGCCTTTGATTTCTTGTTTGACTTTTTCTATATTCATAATTATTTATCCTTAAATTTTTTGAATAACAATATATTTACTAAAGATAATTGTGACAAATAAAATCTTATATATAAAGACTATTTTTTGGATATTAATTAATTAATTAGCTTAATATTTCAAATTATAATATTTTTGGAATAATATTTTCCCACCCTAAGGCCATAATATGAATTCCGTCAAAAATGTTAGAAGTTTTTATCTCTGAAATTATTTCTTTACTTATTTCAATGCAAGTGTTTTTAGGATTGTTTGACTTTTTCATCTTTTCAATTATGGTTTCAGGAACAGTGATCCCAGGCACTTTAGTATTAAGGAAATTCGCCATTTTTTCTGATTTGACAGGGATAAATCCAGCAATAATTTTTATATTATATTTTTTTTTAATTTCTAGTATGTAGTCAAGTGTGTTTATGCTATAGATTGCTTGAGTTTGAAAAAATGTAGCGCCATTTTTAATTTTACTTATAAGCTTATCGAGCTCTTTATCAATATCGTTTGCTCCTGGATTAAATACTGCTCCTATATTGAAATTTGTATTTTGATTTAATTTGTTATCTGTATAATCGTATCCTGAGTTTAATTTTGAAACTATTGAGATTAGCTGTTCAGAATTTATATCAAATACATCTTTTGCTTCAGGATGATCTCCATATGCTGCACTTTCTCCTGACATACAAAGAATATTATTGATTCCTAATGAATATGCAGACAACAAATCAGATTGCAAAGCTAGAACATTTCTATCTCTACATGTCATTTGGAGTATAGGTTGAATATTGTTATCAATAAGTAATTTTGACAACCCTATTGGAGACATAGTCATATTAGAATTATGATTGTCTGTTACATTAAATGCGTTTATAGTTGGTAGCGATTTTGCTTTATCTAAAGAATTACTTAAATCCACACCTTTTGGTGGGGTTAATTCAGTAGTTAAAATAAATTTGTTTTCTAGAAAATTATTTGGCATTTTATATTATATGCTCCGGGATTTGGCTTGATATTCCTAAATTGTTTAAAATATGCCCAACTGATTTTGTTTTATTTAAAGAATAGAAATGAATACCAGGGACATCATTTTCAATTAACTCTAATATTTGGATAGTAGCATATTCAATTCCTAATTTGGCTGTTTCAGTATCATCGTCTATATATTTTTCTAGTTTGGCATTTAAATCATTAGGTATCTTTGAGCCGCATAATTTTGTAAATCTTCTTATTTGAGAGGTGCTGGATATAGGAAGAATTCCAGGAATTATTGGAATAGTTATTCCATTTTTTATTGATTCTTCTCTAAATTTAAAATAGTCTTTATTATCAAAAAATAATTGAGTAATTAAAAAATCAGCTCCTTTATCTTGTTTTAATTTTGTATATTTTATTTCTTCTTTTAAATTCTTTGTTTCAGGATGAGTTTCAGGGTAACAGGCTGCTGCAACACAGAACGAATTAAAATTGTTTTTTATATTACTTATTAAATCAGTTGCATGAATTAATTCATTTTTAATATTTAGATCTTTGGGGTTATCTCCTCGTAATGCAATTATATTTTCTATTCCATTCTTATTAAGGTCAGTTAAAATAGAATTTATTTCTTGTTCAGTATGTACAACACAAGTTAAATGAGACATTACTTCTGTTATATTTGCAACTTTTGTATCTCTAGCGACTTCTAATGTTAATTGTTGCGTATTTCCTCCTGCTCCATAGGTAAATGATACAAAATCAGGATTATAAGTAGATAATCTATCAACTGTTTCATACAATTTGGGTAATTCTTTTTCATTTTTGGGTGGGAAAAATTCGAAAGATATGGTTTTTTTATTTTTTATAATATCTATTATTTTCAATTTTCAATATTAGGGTTTTATACTTAAAATATTATAATGTAATAATAGATATTATTTGATTTAATTGAATTGTATTTTTTTAATAAAATAGGAGATTATATGATTTTACACAAAATTCATTTCGATAATAGTTATTTAAATACTTCATATATTTTAAAAGACTTACATTCTAATGAAGCAATAATAATTGATGTCCCAGAAGACCCATTTCCTATTATTGAACAGATAGAAAAACTCAAAGTGAAAATTAAACTAGTCTTATTAACTCATCATCATCTTGATCATTCAGGTGGATTATCTGCTTTGAGAGAAAAGTATGATTTTTCAGTTGCTTTAGGCCAAACAGATTGTAGATCTAATCCTAATGAGAGAGTAGGTTATGTTGATCCTGACATAGAGATAAATGATGGCGATGTTTTTTATATTGGAGAAGAAGAAATCAAGTCAATAACAGTGCCTGGACATACTTTAGGTTCAAACTGTTTTTTGATTGACAATAAATTATTTACAGGAGATGTATTATTTCCTGGGAGGGCAGGAATTACTGATTCGCCCGAACAATTTGAATTAGCTATAAGTAGTTTAAAAGATAAAATTTATGTTTTAAATGAAGAAATAGAATTTTTCCCAGGACACGGTAAGGGCGGTGAAAAAATTAAAGATTTCAAAACGCAGTTTGATACTTTCTTGAAAAGTGATTATGCTGGAAAGCACGGTGTAGTGTGGTGGGTAGATGGCTATAAGGGGCAATGGTGATTATTTACAAAATCAATTTAATATTGATTTTGTAAATATAAGATATATAAGTTAATATTATTTGGCCGCATTACCTTTTGATATTATCTTTTCAATTTCAGGAAGAACCTTAGTTCCAAATAATTCAATAGATCTTTGTGTTTTTTCTTTAGGCATTCCAGGGAACCCAAAATTACCAAAAATATTTTTCACTCCCTTTTCTCTGCATATTAAAAGTTTTTCAATAATATCTTCTGGAGTTCCGCGTAGTAGAGGAATTTCATTGCTTTGCACGCCTTCTCGGTCTTTTTGTCTATTAACCCATTGGTCATAACCTTTAGGTATTGTGCCATCTTTTTTAATAGGTGTTCCGATTTTAGATAGAATTTTTAGAGAAAAATCATCGTATCCTTTTGGATCATTCATTGCTTCTTCCATTGTTGGAGCAACATATATTGGAAGTTGAACAGGAGGGTCAATATGATCATGCTTATTTCCATAATGATCCATTTTACTCCTCCAAGTTTTAATTACATCAGGAGCTTGGCCTAATATAGCCGTTGGACCACCAACCATTACTGTTAATCCTTTTGAAGCAGCAAAATCTATTGTTTCAGGAGTTGTGCTAACCGCTATTATCATTGGAATTGGTTTTTGAATTGGTTTGGGGATTATCCATTTATCAGTTACATTTGTAAATTTCCCACTGTAAGTTAGTTTTTCTTCAGTCCAAGCCTTGTGAATAACATCTACTGATTCTCTGAATCTATCAGTAGCTTCTTCTACATCTATTCCTAATCCTTCAAATTCTTGAAGTTGATAACCTCTTCCTATCCCTAAATCAAATCTCCCTTTACTTAAAACATCAATCATTGCTGCTTCAGATGCAATGATAATGGGATTATGAAAAGGTAAAACAGTAATAGCAGTTCCTATTCTAATTTTAGATGTTTTTGCAGCAACGTGACCTAAAAAGGAATGAATTCCTGATAGTAATCCATGTCTTGAAAAATGGTGTTCACCTAGCCAGGTTTCATTTAATCCAACTTCTTCTGCTAATAAAATTTCTTCTAGGGCATTATTTAGTGCTTCTGTTTCAGTTAAAGATTCATGAAATTGTACTGTATGGAAAATTCCAAATTGCATGGTTGCCTCTCATTTATGTTGTTTAATTAGAATAATTATTTTTTAATTTTTTAAATTTATCAATTAGAATATTAGTTGATTTTTGCAGATTTCTATATACATCTTCTGCTTGATTCGTGTGTATTGATTCTGTATTTCCAGCTGTATCAATTAAGCCATTAAGCCTAGCATTATATGAATCTGCAAAAAAAGCCCCATCGGTTACTCTTCCAAATCTTTTTCCTTGAGAGTTTTGGTCTAGTTTGTTTTGTTCTTCTTCAATTTCAGCTGTGGATGCTAATTCTCTGTCAATGTCATCTAGTTCTTTTAATAAGAAATTCTGTTCATCTGCGTCTATAGTATTATCTTTTCTTAATTTTGATTTTAGTTTTCTAATAGAATTTATTGTTGAATTTACTTCAGATAATTTGTCTTTAACTGTAAGTAGAAATTTAGTTTGCTTGTTTAGTTCTCCATTTTCATTATTTGCAAAAATTCCTGGAATTATTTTGAATGTTGTATATATTATTTTTGTTTCAGTATCTAATTCAATAATATAATTACCTGGTTCTACATACGGGCCTTCTAAAGACATGGAACTTTGACCAGAAAATCTTCTAAGTTCGCCATTTTCTGGAATAAGATCATCTGCTACATGAATTGGACCTGGATACCTTAAATTCCATTCAAATTCATTGAAGCCTTGACTTGGTCTTAAGCAAAGAATTCTGTAAGTATTATCTGATTGTGCCCCAATATTTTGCTTGTTTGAGAATTGATCTATAATTTGGCCTTTTTCATTTTTAATTGTTAATTTAATAGAATTATAATTTTCTGGACTTTTTGGTAGGTAATATTTAATTACTAAACCAATAGGCATATTTTCGCCTGCATCTAAAGATTTGTATTGTATATTCCCTTCTTCATTTTGATATTGGTAATAAATATTTTCTATACCAAGAGCCCAAGAAAATTTCTTGGTATTTGTTCCTACGGGATAGGTGCTATGAATTCTTTGAGGCATAAACAATCTTCTTTTTGATTCTTGTACATGAATTAATTCATTACTAATTGTTTGATTTTCTTTGAGATAAAGCTCTTTGTTATTTCGTATTATAGTTAAATCATCTAGTATCCAAAATGCTCTTCCTTGTGTTCCTAAAATAAGATTATCATTTTTTATTCTAAGATCATGAATTGGAACACAGGGTAAGTTAGAATTTATATTTACCCAATTTTCTCCAGCATTTACTGATAAGTAGATACCATTTTCTGTTCCTAAATACAAAATGTCTGGATCAATAGGATCTTCTCTTACGCACCGTGCATAATCTTCATTGTGAATGCCATTAATTATTTTTTTCCATGTTAGGCCATTATCATTAGTTTTAAATACAATAGGTTTGTTATCGCCATGTTGGTATCTAGAAGCTGAAAAATATGCTGTTTTACTATCATGGCATGATGGTTCTATATTCCATACAGGTGTCCAAGGTTCTAGATCTTTAGGAGTTACATTTGTCCAAGTTTTTGAATTATCTTTAGTTAGCTGTATAGTGCCATCATCAGTTCCTGCCCATAATATGTCTTTATTTATGGGACTTTCTCCAAGAGCTGAAATATAGCATCTTTCAAATGGAGCAATTTTATTTTTTGGCTCAGCTTCCCATTTATTTCTAGGTTTTTTCGATGTTGTACCTGATGAGTTTATATCGTTAAAATCAGGATCATTTCTAGTTAAATCAGGACTGATTTCAGACCATGATTTACCTTCATTATACGATTCGAAAATAACATTAGCTGCAGTTAACAATCTGTTTTTATGGTGATTTGAAAAGATAATTGGTTGATCCCATCCAAATCTATATTTTCTATCTTTATTAGTATGGCCTGTTACATCTGGCCATACTGTTACCATGTCTACTTCGCCAGATATTTTGTCATGTTTTAGCATTAATGGCCCTGTTCCATGGTAACTTCCAAGAGCCCCTGAATAAGTGCAATGTTGCTTAGATGGATCTACTACAATGTGTCCGCTTTCGGAGCTACCAACTATTTTGCAATCAGAATATTTTATCATCCCATTAACTGAGTTAGAAGGAACAGAAATCGCAGTATTATCTTGCTGGGTTCCCAGTACATTATAAAAAGGTAAATTGTTATCAGTGGTTATGTGGTAAAATTCTCCGGTAGGTTGATTATAAATGCTAGACCAAGTTCTCCCTTGATCATAAGTAATACATGCACCACCATCTTGTCCGCTTATTATTCTGTTTGGATCGTTAGGAGAAATCCATAGATCATGATGATCATCATGTGGCGTTGCTACAGGAAGAAAAGTTTTACCCCCATCTACTGATTTCATGAAATTTTTATTCATAACATAAACAGTATTTTTATTTGATGGATCTCCAAATACATGTATATAATAATTGGGTCTTCCAGTTAGGTCATCTTCTATAGAGACTAGATCCCAAGTTTCTCCTTTGTCATCAGATTTATATAATCCTTTTTCACTACTTTGCACCAGTGCCCATAATCTGTTATCAGCAAAAGATATTGAAATTTTTCCTAGGGGTAGAGCTGAAAAACCTTTGTTTTTGTGTATGGGGGTCCATGTTTTTCCTGCATCTAGTGATCTATATATTGATGAATGTTCGCCTCCTGAGTAAGTTTCAAAATAATGTCTTCTTACTTCCCAATATGCAGCGTATAATTCATTTGGATTTTCATTGTTAATTGCTAAATCTATTACACCAGTATTCTTATCGACAAAATGAATTCTTTCCCAAGAGTCTCCGCCGTTTGTACTTTTGAATATTCCTCTTTCATTTGAACTGTTTGCGAGATCTCCTAATGCTCCAGCGTATACAATATTTTCATTTCGGGGGTCAGATTTAATCTTAGATATATACATAAGTTCTTCCATCCCTAAATGCTTCCAAGTTTCCCCTGAATCATCAGATCTATAAATCCCATCAGTTCTATAATTCCAATGTAGCCTAGGCCATGCAACATGGCATTCACCCATTCCTACAAAAATTCTATTTGTGTTAGATGGGGTTATATGAATGCTACCTACTGCTGAAGTTTTGAAGTAGCCATCAGATATATTTTCCCAAGTTATACCACCATCTATTGTTTTCCATACGCCTCCAGTTGAACCTTGATAAAAGACTAATTTGTTATTAGGGTCTCCATCTACAGCAACCGCTCTGCCTCCCCTATATGGGCCTATACATCTCCAATTAAACCATTCATTTTTATTCATTACATTATTTTTTACTTTTATGATTTAAAGTTGAAATGAGATCTTCATGCTCTACATTTTCGTAGTTAAATGCTTGATCAAGTAAATCAAATCCAACTAGCTCGCCATATGCTGCAAGTAATTTGCGAGTAATTGGACCCGGTATTTCCCCTTCTATCTCAACATTATCCACTTTACTAACTGGAACTATACCTGGGGTTGTTCTACTTAAAAAAACTTCGTCTGCTGTAACAAGGTCGTAGGGCTGAATGTCTTCTTCTAAGATTTGAATGCCTAAATTGTTAGCTAGCTTTATTACTACATCCCTTGAAACTCCTTGAAGAATATTTGAATCAGTTGGAGTTTTTATTATTCCATTTTTTACTGTCATAATATTAAATGATGTTCCTTCTGTTACATTCCCATCTAAATCGGTTAAAGCAGTTAAGGCATTGGGGTCAATATCTTTTGTTTCTAGTTGAGCAAGTACAAAGTTCATCCTGCTTGAATGCTTTATTTTTGGGTCAATTGTTTGAAATGAGTGACTTTTAGTTTTTGCAAAAACAACATGTGCTCCATCTCTATACCAATCTGTAAATGTATCAAATGGAACAGGCTTGTATTGTGCGAATATAGTTGGAGGCCCGTCCATAGAGGTGCCTCTTGAGATTTGAAGCCATATATTAAAATCTCCACATTCTTTCAATAATTTTTTATTTTTATTTATTCCTTCTATTAGCATTTTGTACATTTCTTTTTGGTTAAGTCCGCAATCCATTCTTGTATATTTTAGAGATCTATATATTCTTTCTACATGTTCTTTCCAAATCAATGGTTTCCCATTGAATGTTCTTAAAGTTTCGAAAACGGTATCACCTAGGACAAACCCTAAATCTAGAGGATCAATTTTAACTTCGTCCCAAGGTTTCCATTCACCGTTGTGGTAGGCTGTGAATTCATTCATTTTTGGCATATTATTATCCTTTGATTTTTAGAATATATATTAAATTGTTTATTCATAATTTGTATAATTTATATATACTTTGTTCAATATAACAACTTTTGTCAAGGATAAATAATTGACAAAAGTTGTAGATTAACCAATTATAAATATATTAAATTTTAAATATCTGATATAAAAAGGACAAGGAGGCAACTAGTTATGAAGTTATTAACTAAAATGGCCAAATTAACAATTTTATTTTCACTTATGGCTTTTTTGATTTCATGCGGGTCTACAGAGACTATTGAAATTATTAAAGAAGTTGAAGTTGAAAAGGTTGTTGAAAAGGTTGTTACCAAAGAAGTTGAAGTTATTAGAGAAGTAGCGCCAGCTCCAACTTATGCAAAGAGCATTAAGGTACGAGATGTGTTTTTCTTTAATGAAGGATTCACACCACCTAGAGGAGGATCTTTCTTTGAGCATAGAGTTTCACAACAAATATATGAAGGTTTATCTGCATTAAATACACCTTTAGTAACTCGTGGTGATGAAGCTACGCCAATTCCAAACCTTGCTAGTAGTTGGGATATTTCAGCTGATGGTCTAACTTATAAATTTGCAATTCGCGAAGGTGTAACTTTTACTACAGGAGCTCCATTGAATGCTCAAGCTGTTCTTGAGTCTTTGCAAAGATCTTTCTATGTAATTGAACTAGACAAAGCAACTGCAAGATTTTCTTGGATTACTGATGTAGCTAGCATAGAAGCTACAGGAGATATGGAAGTAACTCTTAAAATGAAAAATGCATTTGCTCCATTGTTAGCTATTCTGGCTTCTAAACAATTTTTAATTGTTGATGCAGCAGAATTGAAGAAAAACGAAGTAGATGGAGACTGGGGTGCTGCATGGGGAGCAACAAATTCTGTTGGAACCGCAGCTTATAAAATATCAGGATGGGAACCTGAACAAAGATTAACTCTAAAAAGAAATGAAAATTATTGGGGAGGACACGATGGTGTTGGCCCTGGTGCAGATGAGTTGATTTTTGCACACATTCCTGAAAACGCTACAGCAGAATTAATGATGGCTAAAGGTGAAGTAGATGTTGCTATGCAGATGGATCCAATATCACTTAAAACATTGGATTTGAATGCAAAAGTATACACATTCTCTTACCCTTCATTGATCACATGTAACTTTTTAATTGACAGAAGAAATGAGTACGCTAAAGATGATAAAGTTCTTGAAGCAATTAAATACTCTATAGATTACGATGGATTGCTAAGTACTGTTGCTATGGGACTCGGTAAAGTTCATCAAAGTTTGATTCTGCCTGGTATGCTTGGTCATGACCCAGCAATATCTAACCAATTTACTTACGATCCAGAAAAAGCTAAAGCTTTATTAACTGAAGCTGGCTATCCTAATGGTTTTGATATTAAAATTCAAAACAGAGCAGGTGCTTGCGGATCTGTAGTGTATTCTAAAGGTGTAGAATTCTTACAAGCTAGTCTGAAAAAATCAGGCATTAATGCTACTATTGAGCAATCTACAGGTTCAAGATTCTGGGGTGAAATTGGTAAAGGCGAGCTTAGAGATTTAGGTATTTCCGGATTAGGAGCTACTTATTTTGATCCTGACAACCCTGCATCAGTGAGAGCAACATCCGAGTGTTTCTCACTTGGTATTGAAGCTGTTGATCCTACTGCTGCTGCAAGATTAAAAGAATTAGTAGCTGCTGGCAGATCAGAGCCGGACAATGCAAAACGTCATATAATTTATAGAGAACTAAACGAGATAATGGTTGCAAAATGCGGTGAAATTACTGTATTGCAAGTATCTGACACTGTTGCTCTTAGAACAAACATGACTGATGGAATCGCAATGCCACATGCTTTTAGTATTGACTTTAGATACTTAAGAAAAGATGATTAATTAATCATTTGTATTAAAAATTGCTAAAAAGGAGTAACTTCTAACTTTAGAAGTTACTCCTTTTTTACTAAATTTTTTACTAATTTATAGATAAGAATTAGGTTGTAAAAATAAACAATGAACATAGGTGCATTTATACTAAGAAGACTTTTGTTACAAATATTTGTACTATTTGGATTGTCTGTATTTACATTTTTACTAATGTTTGGATTACCGGGAGATCCGGCTGCCATTTTATATTCTGCTGGAGGTAGTTTAGGGTTCGAGGAATATGAGCATTTCAGACAGAAATGGGGTTTAGATTTACCCATATGGAAGCAATATGCTAATTTTGTAACAAATTTATTAAAGGGGGATATGGGAACTTCTCTTGTAACAAGAGCTCCTATATTTGATCAATTAAAATCTTATTTTCCTGCAACCATCGAGCTTTCTGTAGTTGCATTTATTTTTGCTCTTATAATGGGATTGCCTTTAGGAGTGATCTCTGCTTTAAGAAGAAATACGTGGATAGATCATACAATAAGAGGAATATCATTGTTTGGTGTATCAATGCCTATATTTTGGTTAGCAATTATTTTATTGATTATATTTTATTATCATTTAGGAATAGTTCCATCTTCACAAAGAATAGATTTGGATATGGAAATTCCGAGACATATAACAGGATTTTATTTGATAGATACACTTGTTGATGGAAATTGGCGTGGATTTATTAATAGCTTGCATCATCTTGTATTGCCTGCGTTTGTATTAGGTTTTTCTGTTGTAGGATTATTAGCAAGAGTGACTAGAGCCAGTATATTAGAAGTGATATCTCTAGATTATGTTAGAACAGCAAGATCAAAGGGTTTGCATGAGAAAACTGTTATTTTTAGGCATGTGATACGTAATGCCCTTATCCCAACTGTAACATTATTAGGATTATTAGTAGGTGGCTTGCTTTCTGGAGCAGTTTTAACTGAAACTATCTTTGCTTGGCCAGGCGTGGGAAGATTTGCTGTGCAATCTATAATGCTTTTAGACAGATTGGCTGTAGTTGATGTCACTATATTGGTAGGGATTGTTGTTTCTACTGCTAATTTAACAGTTGATATACTTGTTGCTTTTCTAGATCCAAGAATAAGGTATTAATAATATGAATAAATCTGTTAAATATCAAGAATTAAATTTGAGGCCTAAAAAAAGTGTTTTTACCGAGTTATATGATGCAATAAAGATTAATCCACCTGCAATCTTTTCCCTTGTTGTAGTAATCCTATATATAATTGTGGGATTATTTGGTGAATTAATGGCACCGTATGAGTTTGATGCAATGGGAGCTGGTACTCCTTTAGAAAAACCAGGACTAAAACATTTTTTTGGTACTGATGAGTTTGGCAGGGATGTTTTTAGCAGAATCTTGGCTGGAGGGAGAATAAGCCTAAGAATAGGTGTATTAGTTGTTGGTATAGCAGGAATTATGGGCTCATTGATAGGCATGATTAGTGCATATACAGG
>Ga0209402_10004964_pt1 | contig 12001 bp, 8 predicted proteins | sample ArcticOcean_MG_C_3_FD_187437 | JGI IMG/M metagenome (GOLD analysis project Ga0209402, IMG submission 187437) | Marine microbial communities from western Arctic Ocean - ArcticOcean_MG_CB8_126 (SPAdes) (version 2) | ecosystem: Environmental > Aquatic > Marine > Oceanic | place: Arctic Ocean... | reverse complement strand
TTTTGATCTCCTGATCGATCGAGATGCCCTTGGCCCAGCCGGCGGGTGTATCGGAGCCGCCCTGGATGTTACCCGGGAACAGCTCGATGCCGGTGAGCAAACAGCTCATGCCGCGCATGTGGCTGTCTCCGTCGCCGCGCACACTGTTGTTAAGGCCGTTGAGGATAAGCATGCGATCCCTGAACGGGGCGAGCGGCTTCATGATTTCCTTCAGCACGAAGTCGTTGCCGGTTGCGTCCGGCCAGAAGTTTTTCGGGATGGTGCCGTTGGGGCTGAACATCACGACAAGCCGTTGCCGGCGTGGCGTGGTTGCGGCCAGGCCGAGGCTCGGCAGCCCGGTGATGAATGGCAGCGCTGCTGTCGAGACCCCGATGTCCCGGATGAACTGTCTGCGATCAAGAGGGTTCATGATTCAGTTTCTTTCTATTGGCAGCGCCGGGTCGATCCCATTCAGGGCGTTGATGACAGCCGTTTCAGCCAGTAAAAACTGCACGTTAAAACCGGAAGCCGCGAAATCTCCGCGCAGCCGCTTCAGAACACCTGAACCATAGGCCCGAACCGGCTGCTTGGCAACCTGATTAAAGAGCATCTCTATGAATCTGTTTTGGGCACTTGGGCTTTCCGTGGCATGGCGTGCAAGGTCACCGGCGCTGGTCAACCGGACAGCGCTGCCATCAGCAGAGAGATAATCCGAGATAGTGTTGATTGGTCTCCCTTTTTCCGTTTTTCGCAACCGGCCGATCCCGTCGAATTGTTCGAGCGCGAAGCCAAGCGGGTTGATGATTCCATGACAGGTCATGCAGGCATCGGGCTTGGTGAGTTGGGTAACTTTTTCGCGCATCGTCATGTCCGGGGAAAATGTATCGTCCTTGAATACGACCGCCGCGGGCGGTGGCTTGAGTGAACGGCCAAGAACGTGGCGGGTGACAAACACGCCGCGATGAATCGGTGAGGTGCTGTTGTGATACGAGTAAAGAGCAAGCAGATAAGGATGGGTCAGCAAGCCGGCCCGTTCATGATCAAAAAACGAAGGGCCAAACTCACCAAGGTGTTTGACACGTTGCGCTCCGTAAAACCCGGCCAGGCGTTCGTTTAATGGCAGGTGCCGTGAGTTGAGCAGTTTCCGGAAGTCGGCTCCGGCAGTTCGCCAAACGATGTTGTCGAGGAAGATGTTCAGCGACGTTCTAAGGTCGGCCTCGAGTGATTTGTCGTAATGGGGATACTGCTCGGTGTCCTTGGCGATTTCTTCGGCGTGATCGATCCCGAGCCAGTGATGAAACGTATCGCGCAACTTGGCGCGGCTTCGTGGATCGCGGAGCATCCGCAGCGCCTGTTGCCGCGCCTCATCCGGTGTCTTCAGCCGTCCGGCGGCTGCGGCGCGAAGCAGTTCGTCATCCGGCATCGAATCCCATAGGCCAATCGCGAGCCGGGTGGCGACCGAGTAATCATCGGCTTGGCCAAGGTCGGGATAGAGGAATCGTGGAGACTTGAGTGAGAGTAACACGATTTCCTTGACGGAGTCAGACGCCGGCTTGCTATCGGCAAAACGCGAATCAGCGAAGAAGAGTTGCTGCTCGGCGGTGAGTGGCCGGCGGAAGGCGCGCTCAGCGAATTGTTGGCTGAACGCGCGCGTCTTGGCTAGGCGGTCCTTGTCTGTCATTGACGTGCTGGCGAGTTGGTCAAGATGTTCGGCGACCCAATTGGCGGTCTCAATGGCAGCGAACGTGGCAGCTTCGTCCCATTGCTTGGAGACGGCGCTGCCGCGTTCGTAGCCAATGCTGCTGTCATCCGGCGGGAACGGTTGGCGTATTACGAAAGTGCTCTTGGTGGAGTTCGGAGAAAGACTGCGGGCGGGAATAACCTGACGGATGCCGTGCGGCGGGTGCCATTCGAGCTTAACTGAGGCGCTACTGCTTTTGTATTTGAAGAAGTCGAGGCGCAGCGGGTAGGCACGACCGCCGATGAGGCGGATGGTGCCGGTGAGTTCCCGAAGCTCGCCGCTGGACACCCAGCCCTCGATCAACTTGAGATTCATGTCATTGACCCAAAGCCGGACACCGTTTTCGCTGGTGACGATGAACTCGTGGTCGCCGGTTTCCTCCGCGAACACCGAACCGCTCCAGCGCATTGAGAATTCCTCCGCCTTGTATTCCTTGTTGTCGGGAGCCGGAGTGCTGGCGCCGTACTGGAAGTTAACGGTGGGGTCCGTGCGCTCGATGCTGTGTTTGTTCCGGGCATGGCTCCGACTGTTGTAGTAGCCGGCCTTGAGTCCTCCCGCTTGGCCAAGCTTCGAGTGGCCGGTGAAACTGCCTATCAGGTCGGCGACGGAGTGGAGGTATTGTCGGTTGGTCAACCGAGCCAACTCGATGCGCGGCGGTTTGTTTCGAAACTGAGCGTCGAGGGAGTAAAACGCATCGAAGATATAGCGGGCCACACGCTGGGCTTCGTCACCAATACATTTTTTGGGATCGTCATCCGGCATGGTGCGGGTGATGACGCGCGTGAGTTTTTCGATCGGCCAATCGCCGGCAAGCGGCTCGTCGTGTTCATCGGGGACGCCTTGGCCTTGCTCTCCGTGGCAATTGGCGCAGAGTTTTGCGTAAAGAAGTTCACCGGACAACTCCGGCTTGGCCAGGGCGGTTGCCGTTGCCAGGCCAAGCGCAGCGGCCAAGCCAAACGCCTGGCCAAGTTTTTGTGCCACGGTTTGCACCCCGAGTTTAACGCCGAAAGACCAAGCTAAATTCAATTCGCCTACAATGGGCTTGGCCAAGGTTATTTGTCCTTCAGATGCTGGTCCGCGAACCCGATGAATTGCTGCCAGTCGTAGGGCTCGATGGAGTGGCCGCCGGTGCGGATGTGGTAGCCGATGTCGCCGTCGAGCAGGGGTTGGTTGGGCGGCGGCAGTTTGGTCGTGCTGAGCGGTTTTTTGCCGAGCAACTTGTAAACGGGGCCGGCGTGGTTGGCGGATTGAAATTCGCCGTGCGGATCGGCCCATGTGTCCGCTGTGCCGCTTGCAACGTAAACAGGGCGGGGAGCGATGAGCGAGAGCAGCATGTGCTGATCCACCGGTAAATCGTCCTCGTGGTCGTTGAACTTGCGAGCGTTGATGCAGAGCCAGTGCGGGAAGCGGTTTAGCTTGGCCATCGTCTCGCCGTACTTCCGGCGCCACAACGCCGCGCCGCCGCAGCCGGATTGTGCGGAGATAGCCATCGCGAATCGCTGATCCTGTGCCGCGGCCCAAAGGGTGGCCTTACCCATTTTGGAATGTCCCATGACGGCGACTCGGCTGGCATCTACCCGGTCGTTGGTTTCGAGGTAGTCGAGCGCCCTCATACCAGTCCAGCCGTTGGCGGTAAGTACGCCCCATTCGTGTGCTTTGGGAAAACTCTGGCCGTCACGGTAAAACAATTTGTGAATGCCGCCGCTAAACGACACCTCGTTGTGTCCGACTAAGTCGCCGTGATAGACGGAAACATAGGCGTAGCCTTGGTCGGCCAAATGACCAAGAGGTACGCCGTTGCGGAGATGACCTTTGCGGCTTGAACTGAGGTTAAAACTGCCACCCCGGGGATTATCGAAGCTGAGCATCATGAAGGCTGGGACAGGTCCGCTGGCTTTGTTCGGCAAAAAAACGAGCACGTGCGTCTCGGCGGTTCCCTTGCGGTTTTTGAATCGGATGGAGACATCGAGTTTGGTCACCTTGCCACCCATGAACGATTTATCCTCTTTGATGACATGGTACGTTTGGGCGATGGGATCGGGAGGCACGGGTACGGCGCCATAAATGAAGTTGGCAAACAGCGAGAGGATCTGCGGCCGACGGATGTTCCTCCATTGATCGGCAGTCGTGACCGGTTTGCCCTCGGCGGTGACGAGAGGGTCAGGCAGGTCGTACCGTGGTATGCGCGCCTCATCATAATTAACATCGTTATCGAACTCTTTGAGTTCACGGGAGAACACCACACAGGCGGTAAAGCCAATGGCGACTACAGAAAAAATTATTTTTCGCAACATCACTCTAAGTATCTTTAACCGGCGCGAATGCTAACCGCGTTAAGTGCACTAGGCCAAGCGCTGAATTAGCTTTGACTGTCAACGTGATTTAGTTTGAGGGCTATGATTGCAATTGTCCAAGATTTGATTGCCTTCCGTGGTTGAATCCCCGACCGCTTTCGCTTTACTAGCCAGTTAATGATAGGTATTTTTGGGCTAACGGATCAAACCGTCATGACTCAATCCGAACAACGAAATTGGTTTGTTGGATTACTGCCTGCAGTTTCTAACGGCGTTGCTCTCATTGTCGTGATTACCGGCTGTTTGAGTGGGTGCTCAAACAGTTCCACAGATAAACCGAGCATCCATTCCTTGCGTGACGTTTATCCGGGCAACGATATCCAAGCTGTTCTCGATGCAGTTGCTAAAGGCACGGGCCAGAAACATGTCAAGGTCCACGCAGGCGTGTATCGCCCCCGCCAACATGGCCAAGCGTTGATCTGGCTAAATGAGCGGCACGACGGAATCACGCTTGAGGCGGTCGGAGAGGTTATCCTGACTGCTGCCAATCCCGATATTGCCAACAAAGAGCATGAAGGCTTTCCGTCAATTGTGAACCACGTGGTTTATTTTGGCGACGGAATTACTCGAAACACAGTTTTCCGAGGATTCAAGATTACGGGGGCGAACAATTTTGTGACGGGATCAAGCGAATCGGGATTGATCCAACCTGAGCTTTCGGAGCCCCGGTTAGATATAAATAAAAACATGTACTTCCATACCGATGGTGGTGGGATCAAAATATTTGGGCGTTCCTATCCCACAATTGAAAATGTTGAAGTGTACAATAACTATTCCAGTCCCTGTGGCGGAGGGGTTTCTATTGATCACCGTGATTACATGGAAGGTTCTGTGCTGCTTAAAAACTGTATCTTCCGCAACAACCGTTGCCCGGTCACCGGTTCGGCCGTCGACTTGTTATGGGGGAGTTCTGCTGTCATTGAGAACTGCCTGTTCGTGGATAACATGTCAAACGGCCCTCTGGATGAGCGAAGCGCCAAGGTCGGTAAATGGAAGCCTAAGCACGGTGCGGGAGCTCTTACGCTGTTTCCGGGTTCAAAAGTGATTGTCCGGCGTTGTACGTTTACGGGGAACAGAAACGGCGTGGACGATTCCGGTGCTGGAAGTATCTACGAGGACTCGATCTTTTGGATGAACAACGCAAAGGGCGGTTGGCCAACTGGAGCCCGCTACGAAGTAGACATTAAAGACACGTGTATAGTTCGCCGCTGCTTCCTTAACGGCGATACGATTGATCTTAACGGTAATCTGGATTCGACAAAGAATTCGCTCGGTTGTCCCGATCCGGAGTTCGATGAGTTTTTTCGGCCACGGGCTAAAGAGTTCGTCAATGCAGGATATCGCCCCATTCCTGATTAGCTGAGGCATGACGCGGGCAGTATCCCGCGTGATTATTGCTCCTTCACCTCAATCGTTCTATTCACCTCAATTGGGCCCGGCACTGTTTGTTTGTTGCCGGATGGCCAAGTCACTTTGATTTCATCGACGTTTGTCACCTCGTTTAGACCGAAGTAGAGAGGATAGAGGCTTTGTGACAAATATCCCGACTGGCCATCGTGTACTTTCATATACGTTTGCGAACCAGTGCGAACTCTAACCACCGCACCCAACCCGTCTCGATTCGATTTTTCACCAACTAGTTTCACTTTCAGATAATTCAACTTGTCGTGCTTTTCGGATAGATTACTGATCAGCACCATGGGACGGGAATTGAATTCGTTGGTTACGATGTCCAGGTCGCCATCATTATCCAGATCGAACATCACCGATGATCGCGTACCCAATGCCGACCAAATCACTACACGGCCCGATCGACCTTTCGCCAGCGCGTGGTCTTTATCCTCGCCATCGCAGTCGAGTTCAAACCAAGGCTCGGCGAAGCGACCATCGGGTCTCGGTTCAACTCCAAGTATGAATTCGCTACTTAAAAATTCCGAACCCTGATTGTTCAATAGTAAACTATTAACAGCATACCGAAACGGAAAATTCATACTGGAAGCGATGAACACATCATCAAAGCCGTCGGCATTGAGATCTCCAACGCTAATGCCCCAAGGCCAGTAATTTTCGACTCCGATTTGATCAGACACTTCTTTAAAATTTCCTTTGCCATCGTTCCGGTAGAAGGCGTTCCCCCAGATGCTCTTGCCTTGGGTAAGTAGCATGCTTTCGGGCCACTGCTGCCTGGACTTGTGGTTTTCACGCTCAGGCCCGACTTGTTCGCTCATGTCGGAATGCATATCCGTGATGAACAGGTCCATGTCACCGTCATTTTCGAAGTCGAACGTTTTGACGCCCATCGCTCCCCACGGTGTGAATGGAAAAACCTCACGGCTTTTTTTCTCGAAATACTCGCCCCCCACATTGACATAGTACTGGTCGTCTCCTTGCATGTTTAACACGTATAGGTCGATCCAGCCGTCCTGATTGAAATCAACGGGACTGGCATCGCCGGTCCAACTTTCGTCCTGCAACTTGACTTTCTTCGAAACGTCTTCGAAACGGTTGTTGCCCAGATTCTTGAACAAGATGCTTCCCTCACCCCGTTTTTTTGCCGGCAGGTGGCCCGAAAATGCATCAGCAAGGCCGGAGAAGAACTTATATTCTGCCTCCTTCTCACCACGGGCTTGCTCCATCGTAACTGTTAAAACTTTATCCGAAGTATATTTGCCTACGTTTGTCAGGTAGACATCGAGAAGCCCGTCGCGGTTGTAATCAAAAAACACGGCTGCGGAGGAGTGCCCCTTGTGGTTGAGTCCCGATGCTTGTGAGATATCCTTGAATTGGCCGCCACCAAGGTTTTCAAAGAGCACGTTACCGCCTCGCACCGTGGTCGTGTAGAGATCGGGATCGCCGTCGTTATCGATATCCGCAAACGAGGCCGTAACACCTATCTTGTTTTCAACCGCCACTCCGGCTTGTTCGGTGATGTCCTCAAACCGACCGTTACCTAGATTCCTCCACAGTCCATTGCTGCCAGCTTGGGTTACAAAGTAAAGATCCAGATTGCCGTCTCCGTCAACGTCTGCGATGGCCAAGCCGTTGCCGTGGTCATAATGGACGGGCATGTAGTTTTTTCCCACATCATCCACAATCTTGTTGCGGAAGAGAATGCCACTCTCCTCGATACCATCGGTGAAGCTAAAGTCGTGAAGCACCTTGAATTTATCCACAGTCTTAAGCTGTGCCTCGCGACGACCTTCAAGCCATGGTGGGTTGATGGCCTCTTCAGGCTCGGCCACTTTCTCCATTAATACTTGGTCCAAACCGTGACGTAAACGTGCTAATCCCTCCTTGGACGTCACTTCGTAGATTCCTCGAATTCGCAAGTAAGGATCAACAAGCATAACTTTTGGGCTGTGGGTGATGACTATTGCGGGATCAGTGTTTTCACTAACCGGCAGTTTAAAACCGTCCTTGCTAAGTCTCCAAATAGCCTCACGATCACCTGTGAGGAACTTCCAATGATGAACATCGGCGTTCGTGTTTTTCGCATACTCGCTAAGCACTTGCGGCGTGTCATGTTCTGGGTCGACCGTGAAACTGACAAACCGGATCTCGTCCCAAACCGGACTATCCTGTAACTGCCCTTGGAACTCGCTTATTTTCGCCGTCTGGGCAGGGCAGGTGGCCGTGCACCGTGTAAAAATAAAATTTGCGATCCAAGTTTTGCCACGCAATTGACGCGATCCAAACGTCTCAAGGGCCTGGTCGGTCAACTCAAATTCAGGTAATAACCCCAACACCGGTGGGGATTTCTTGCTTAGAATTATACCTTCTGTCTTGTCCGGTTCGCTTCGGTTGAACTTGAAGTAAGTGGCGATCGCAATAAGAACGACCATAGTGATCCCAATTGGGAGTAATTTAGATTTGCGAGAACTCATTACATATAATTCCAAGTAAGGGTTTGCGGGAATAAACGTTATATCAACGGCTAAGCCCCCCCGTCAGTTAAGAGTGCGAAGCCGCACGGGGTCGGTTCTATTTCGCAGCGCATATGAGTAAGATTATTGATTCGTAATTGGTCCTGCAACCATTTTTTTGAACCAGTCGTTAAAATCTGTTACCGAGTGAATAATAACACGGCCCATCAAATCATCGTGCAACGGTCGCCAGCCGCACAATGGATCTGCCAGCAGTTCAAACGGTCCAATCCTTGCTGTGTGAAATTTCAAGGTGTGGGTGAGCTCCGGCACGGCGATTTGTTTCAATCCTAATTCGGGATTAGACATTATGTAGATGAAATCGTCACTTTCCAATTTGAGCACAACGTCCGTTTCCAGCGGCAGGTGCAATTCCTTATGAGAACGAAAGTCATCCGCTGTGCCCAGTTCGCCATCGCGTCCCGGATAGCGAAAAGACCACTCAAAACGCTTACCTCTGGCCTCAATTACGACAGGAGCAGATAGATGTCTGTTACCCATCGCCACCGGTACACTGGAATTTTTGGCAGTGCCAAAGTAAAAGTCCAATGACCTGAAGTAGAGAAGCGCCACGCAAAATACGATGAGCGTGATTATGAATCCAACATACAAAAGAGTCGTAGTTGGGGTACGCATACAATTCGCGCTACTTACAAGCATAGTTTAACCGCCAAGATGGACATCCTAAGTTCGTACACCAAATTCTTAGGAGTAAGATATCCAGCAAGGCGGTCGTGGTACTCTTTTGGCACCGCCGTACTTTGGTTGGTGCCCTCCCGTTCCTTGAATCTCACAAAGTGAAAATACGATCAGACAGAGTGTTGTTCAATCAAAGTTTTGTGGTAATTCATTTGGCAATTATCGAGTTCCTCCCTGCTTTTCCAAGAGAGCAGCTAAGTCATAATTTGCAGTATATTTGCTCCAGTAGATGAATTGTTTTTGAGTTCAGCAGCCTTTGGTAGAGGGAACTCAAGGCTCGGTGAACAGTTTTTTTATCTCCTCAAAACGAACGTGTTGAGTGCGCAGATGGGTTACCTGTTGGCCAAATTAACGGGATTTAGTTAAAGGATAAACGTTGCGACTTGGCCGGAGTCTGGTAGGTTTTCAGCCGGTGTGTAACTCGAAAAAAAGGAAGACCACAGGTTGCATTGCGTTGGCTGTTTTCCTTGGGGGGTGCGGCTCGGAGCCGTCGGTACAGCAGTCCGACCCGGGCCCGGATACAGTTTCGCCCAGTCCGGTTGCCGAGTCGCCTGCAATCCCGGATCCGGAGCCTGCTGAGACTGGGCCGGTTGTCGAGCCGCTCGCCGCGAACGATCCGCTCGAGCCGACGCTCGATGCTGCGCTGCCCTCATCCACCGGTGCCGATAGTGAAGAGTCTGTCGACGATATTCTGGCGGAGCTCAACGCCGTCAAACTGGAGGGCGGGGGCGATAGCCCGCTGACCGATCCAGACAAGGTTGTGTCATTGATAAACGAGGGCAACGCACTGATCAGCGCCGGCAAGCCGGACGCCGCACTGGCCAAGTACAGCGAGGCACTCAAGTTTGCCGAGAATGGTGAAGATCCGGAGGTGTTTTTCAACAGGGGCATCGCCTATAAGGTCATGGGTGAAATCGACAAGGCTGCCGCTGAATACGAGCGGGCGCTTGAGGTGACTCCGAAATACGCGGAGGCACTCAACAATCTTGGCAACATTCGCAAGGATCAGAAGCAATACGACGAGGCGATCCGCTGCCTGGAGTTGTCCATCGAGGTATTCCCTGACAACCCGAGCACATATAATAACCTCGGTACCGTGTTTGCCATGAAAGGGAACTTTAATAAGGCGGCTCTTTACTTTACCAAGGCGGTTCGGCTGCAGCCGAGCTACATAGATGCCCGTCAAAACCTCGGTCAAGCCTACCAAAGACAGGGGCGACTTGATGTTGCTGAAAAGGAGTTTGGCGAGGTGCTTCAAATGACAAGGGGTATGATGTTACGCCAGAAGAAACGACTTGAGGCCGCGAGAGTAATGGTGGATCAAGCCAAGAAACCGGGCAGTCCATTGACTTTCGAGCAACGCAATAACGCTGGAGGCGAACTGGATGCAGCGGAGCAGGCCAGTAGGATGGCAAATGCCAAATATCAGCGAAGCCTGAAGTTACTTCAAAGTGTTCGGGTTAGGCGGTAGAACACCCCTTAGCATTGATTTATCCCAGCCCCTTCTTGGTTTCAACCTGAATGGCGTCAACTTCTGGCTTGAGCTCGGCGCGGGTAATCGCGTCCATCCGGTCAATGAAAAGGATGCCCTGCAGGTGATCCCACTCGTGCTGGATGGCGCGCGCCAACAGGCCGCCGCAACGGAAGGCCACAGCCTCTCCTTTTTCGTCCGTTGCCATCACGTCGATTTCCTCGTGGCGATTGATGTCACCGTACACCTCGGGAAAACTCAGGCAGCCCTCGGGGCCTTCCTTTTTCGTGTCACCGACTGTTGTCCATTCGGGGTTGAGCAGGATGAGCGGCATGTAATCCTCCGGCTTGACCGCCTCGCCGTCGATGCTCATGCGCGATGGCCGATCCTCCACATCGGTCACGTCCACCATGGTCAACTGCAACGCCTTGCCGACCTGTTGCGCGGCCAGGCCGATGCCGTGCGCCTCGTGCATCGTCTCGAGCATGTCGTCGATGAGTTGTGTGATTTCCGGCATGATCTCCCCCACGCGCTCGCCCTTCTGCCGAAGCACGGGATCACCGTATTTAACAATATCCAAAAGCATTAATCTAAAAAATCAGTCGGCCTTTATTCCGAGGTTCTCGAGGATTCGTTGCAAATCCTCGTCGTTGAAAAACTTGATCTCGACCGAGCCTTTGCCTTTCCTGTAGCGCAACGATACCTTGGTGCCGAGTCTTTCCCGCAGCTTACTCTCGAGGTCGAGTATGTGCGCGTCGGTGGTGGAAGGTTTGCGGGCTGAACCGCGCCTGGTTTTGTCCGGTGTCGCTTGGCCAAGCGCGTCGAGCAGTTCCTCCGTCTGCCGCACGCTCAACTCCTTTTTGATCACGCGCTTGGCTGCGGCGATCTGGTCTTTGGCGTGTTTCAACCCAAGGATCACCTTGGCGTGGCCGCTCGAGAGCAGGCCGTCGCGCACGTACGTCTGCACCTCGGCCGGCAGCTTGATGAGTCGCAGGGCGTTGGCTACCGTGGCTCGGTTTTTGCCGACCTTGGCGGCGATTTCCTCCTGCATGAGGTCGAACTGATCGACCAACTGCGCGTATCCCTTGGCCTCCTCGATCGGGTCTAGGTTTTCGCGCTGGAGATTCTCGACGAGCGCCAGCTCGAGCGCCGTCCGGTCGTCCACGTCGCGGATGACGATTGGCACCCTGGCCAGGCCTGCTATCTGCGCGGCTCGCCAGCGGCGTTCGCCGGCGATCAACTCGTAGCCGCCCTCGCGCGGGCGCACGATCAGCGGCTGCATGATGCCATTCTCTCGGATCGACTCGGCCAACTCGTTCAGCGAGTAGTCGTCGAACCCGTTTCGCGGCTGCATTGCGCCCGGGAGAATCTCGCCGCTCGGCACCTCGTTGGGTGGCTCGGCGGTTGCGTTGGGTGGCGTGCTCGCCGGTTTTTTCTCGCCTTTGGTTTTCTTGTCAGCCGGCGGGCGGGCACCCAGCAGGGAACTCAAGCCTCGGCCTAAACCGGTTTTTGCCATGGGCGAAAGAGTGGGGGAGGCGGGGGCGGTTGTCAATCGGCAGCCGGTTTTCCGGCGTCGCCCGCCGGCTTGGATTCTATCCACAGAAACGACCGGCGCTCGGCCAGCTCGATGTCGCCGTTGAGCAGGCGCACCCGCCATGCGATGATTTTGCCGATGGCCTTGAACGCGTCGCCGTCCAGTGTGACAGCATCCCAGCCGCCGCGCCGGCTTGGCTTGACGGCCTGCTCGCGCACGATCGGCTTGGCTTCGCCGGTGACGCGCAACTCGAGTTGCAGCTTCATGGTGCCGCTCGTGTTCTTGGCCCACTTGACGTCA
>Ga0209402_10004961_pt1 | contig 12011 bp, 11 predicted proteins | sample ArcticOcean_MG_C_3_FD_187437 | JGI IMG/M metagenome (GOLD analysis project Ga0209402, IMG submission 187437) | Marine microbial communities from western Arctic Ocean - ArcticOcean_MG_CB8_126 (SPAdes) (version 2) | ecosystem: Environmental > Aquatic > Marine > Oceanic | place: Arctic Ocean... | reverse complement strand
AATAGCTACTCTTACTGAAATTAAATCTGTAAAGCTTGTTGAAAATAAAAGTGTACTAGCAATTCCTATAGTAAAACCAATATATACAATTTTTCTAGCAACTAACTTTCCATACGATCTATTGGCTAAATCAGTTATTAAAAATGCAATTGGATAGCTAAATGCACCATAAGTTAACATTTTTTCTAAACCATAATATTTGATTGGAAATTGAACTAAGTAATTTGACGCTAATACAACCACTCCCATCAAAACTGAGAGAGTTAAAAATAGTCTATTCATTATGCAGATTTAGCTAATATAGTTTTTTTAATTTTTTTTAGCCGTGGAGATAGGTTTTTACTTTTAACATCTTTTAAAAAGAGATCAAAGCTGCCTTTCTTATCTACAGATCTTACTGCTGCATTAGAAACATTGAGTCTCAAATTTCTTTTTAAAATTTTGCTAGTAAATTTTACTTTTTTTAAATTTGGTAAAAATCTTCTTTTAGTCTTGTTATTGGCGTGACTTACGTTATGACCCTTTAGAGGTATTTTTCCAGTTAATTCACATTTTTTAGACATAATATTTAGTGACTATATAAGATGGGATACTGATCGCGTCAAGTTTATTAAATTCAATTAGTTATTATTCTTTCCTACTATTTCTTTAAAATTCTTCACACCATCATTTATTAATAATTTTTTGAGTTCTTTTTTTATTTTAACAACAATATTTGGTCCTTGAAAAACCATCCCAGTATATAATTGAATATAGTTAGCCCCAGCTAAAAATTTATTATATGCACTTTTCCCTGAATCAACACCGCCTACTCCAATAATATCAATTTTATTTTTTAACAAATTATAAAATTTATTGATTAACTGATTAGATTTTAATTCTAATGGTTTTCCTGACAGTCCGCCCTTTTGATGTTTTGATATATTCTGTAAATTTTCTCTATTGTCCTCTGTAGTATTAGAAACAATTATTGCTTTAACTTGATATTTTAATAATATTTCACTTATTTGTTGAACTTGATTCTCAGAAATATCTGGGGAAATCTTTACAACAATTGGTACTTCTGATTTTAAATTTGTTTTTTCTTGCTCTATGGAATTTAATAATTCATCAAGTTTAGTTTGCTCATGAAAGTTTCTTAAATTTTCAGTATTTGGGGATGAAATATTTATAGCTATATAATCAGCAATGTTATGAAATGTTTTTAAACCAATTAAATAATCATTTAATCTATCTTTACTATCTTTATTAGGCCCTATATTTATCCCCAATAGTCCATCTGGTGTATTAGATCCTATTCTTGAGCTTACATCTTTTGCTCCTAAACTATTAAATCCAAGTCTGTTTATAAGAGCCTGATCTTCTACTAGCCTAAATACCCTTGGTTTTGGGTTTCCATATTGTGCTAAAGGTGTAATTGTTCCAACTTCAACAAAACCAAATCCTAATTTAAAAAGTGGATTATAAACTTCAGCATTTTTATCAAAACCTGCCGCCATACCTATTGGATTATGTAATTTCTTTCCAAATAAAGTTGTTTGAAACATGGGGTCATTTTTACTTTCATCAAAAATATTTGGAGCAAAATTAAATTTTAAAGATTTAATTGCTAAAGTGTGTGCTGTCTCAGGATCAATCTTAAAAATTAAAGATCTGAATTTTGAGAACATTATTTTATTTTATCTTTTATTAGTTGTTTAGTTTCATTGACTCCAAAAAAACTTATAAAGAAGCCCATTCTTGGTCCATTTTCATCGCCAAAAACTACTTCATAAATTAACTTGAACCAATCTCTTAAATTTTCTGCATAACCATTTTCTTTACCGGTTGAATAAATTAAAGTCTGTATATCCTCTGGTGACATTTTATCATTACAATTTTCCAGTGTTTTAATTAAGGATTCAAGTGCATTTTTTTCATCTGTATTTGGTTTTTTATATTTTTTTTGTTGTTTAATGACATCATTAAAATACTTAATTGCATAACTAATTAAATTATCAAAAATTGGATAATTTTTTTCAGAAATATTTTTTTTATATTTTTTTACAAACTTCCAAAGAAGCTCTTTTGAATCAGCATTACTTGTTTCAACTAAATTAAGCAACATTGAAAAAGTCATTATTGTTTCATCTTTTGGGATTTTCCCATTATGAACATGCCAAACTGGGTTCATTAATAATTGTAATTCATTTTGAGTTTTTCCTTTTTCAATAAAATCTAAATATTCATCTACTGCTTTTGGAACAATTTCTTTATAAAGTTTTTTTGCTCTTTTTGGGTTTTGATACATAAATAAAGATAAGCTTTCTGGTGAAGCATACTGAAGCCACTGGTCAATCGTAATTCCATTGCCTTTAGATTTAGATATTTTTTCCCCCTTCTCATCTAAAAAAAGTTCATAGGCAAATCCAGATGGATTATTTTTTCCTAGTAATTTTATTATCTTTGTTGATAAAATTGCACTTTCTATTAAATCTTTTCCGTACATTTCAAAATCAACATCAAGAGCATACCATCTCATTGCCCAATCAACTTTCCATTGTAATTTACATTTCCCATTCAAAATACTTGATTCAAGTTTTTTACCATCATTATCAAAAATAATTTTTGATTTTTCCTTATTAATTTCCAAAACAGGAATTTCCAAAACAATACCTGTGTCAGGACATATTGGTAAAAATGGGCTATACGTTTTTTTTCTTTCTTTACCCAGTGTAGGTAATATTATTTCCATTATTGACTGATATTTTTCCAGAATAAGTTCAAGCGTTGGATTAAAAAATCCAGATTTATAAAGTTCTGTAGAGCTTTTAAAGTTATAATTAAATTTAAATTCATTTAAAAACTTTTTTAACATTTCATTATTGTGTTCCCCAAAACTACTAAATTTTTCAAATGGATCTGGAACACTTGTTAAAGGTTTATGAAGATTATTATTTAATACTTCTTTTTTTGGAACATTGTCTGGTACTTTTCTTAGACCATCCATATCATCGGAAAAAGTAATTATCTCCTTAGGTAAATCTGTCAGATGATTTAGAGCATTCACAACCATTGTTGTTCTTGCAACTTCTCCAAAAGTACCTATATGAGGCAAACCACTTGGTCCATAACCAGTTTGCAATATTATTTTACCTTTTTTTTCTATGAAATTTTTTCTTACTTTTAAAATTTTTTTTGCCTCTATAAAGGGCCAGGAATTAGTTTTATCTAAATTTAATTTTTCAATCACGTGTTGTAGCAGCAAAAAGTCAAATAATTCTCGTTTTTATCAATTCTTATAGAGTTGAAATTTATTTACCATAAAATAATGTTCATTCAAAATGTCTAATTATAAAACAGTCTTTTTTACACTAGGTATTTTACAAATCATACTTGGGATCTCCATGATATTTCCAATTATTATACAAATAATATTTGAAGAGTTAAATTCATCATTTATTAGCGCATCTTTAATTACAATAATATTTGGCACATTATTTTTATTATCTAATCTTGACCAAGATAAAAAACTTAATTTACAACACGCTTTTTTATTAACTGCATTGTCTTGGATCAGTGTGGCAATATTTGGATCACTTCCATTTATTTTTTCAGATTTGAATTTAAGTATTACTGACTCATTTTTTGAAAGCATGTCAGGTATCACTACTACTGGTTCTACAATAATAACTGATTTAAATTCAACACCTAAAGCTATTCTTCTTTGGAGGGCAATACTCCAATGGCTAGGAGGGATTGGAATAATTGTAATGGCAATTACTCTAATGCCACTCATGAATGTAGGAGGAATGCAATTACTTAAAATATCTAGCACTGATGGTTCAGAAAAAATATTACCTAAAACTAAAGAAATATCTATAAGACTAATAATAATTTATATAGCCTTAACTTTTCTTTGTGCTCTGTTTTACAAAATCTTTGGGATGAAATTTTTTGACAGCTTAACTCATTCAATGACCACTATAGCTACTGGTGGATTTTCAAATTATAATGATTCTATTGGACATTTTAATAATTTTAAAATTGAAATGACCTCAATGATTTTTATAATATTAGGAAGCATACCTTTTATTGCTTATATTAAATATTTAAGTGGAACAAAAAATATATTTATTACTGATACTCAAATTAAATCATTTATTAAGATAATTTTTTTTTCAATATTAATTTTGTTTTTATACTTAGTAATTTTTAATAAAAGTTTTTCTGAAATAAGTTTGAGGTCTATTTCGTTTAATGTGATTTCTATTTTAACTGGTACTGGTTATGTAACACAAAACTTTGATAGCTGGGGAAATTTTCCACTTATCTATTTCCTAATGTTAATGTTTATTGGTGGTTGTGCTGGCTCAACAACGTGTGGGATAAAAATTTTTAGAGTGCAAATTTTGTATTTGTTTATAAAAAACCAATTAAAAAAGATTATCTATCCAAGAGGTATATTCATTATAAAATATGATAATAACAATGTTAATGAAAAGTTCATGGCTTCTATAATTTCATTTATATATCTTTACATAGTAATTTTTTTTGTAATAGCTGCTTTGTTATCGTTAAGTGGATTAGATTTTACTACATCAATTTCTGGCGCCGCAACTTCAATTTCAAACGTTGGACCTGGACTTGGCGAATTAATAGGGCCAAATGGGAATTTTTCACAATTACCTGACTTTTCAAAATGGGTATTAAGTTTTGGAATGATCTTGGGTAGATTGGAATTATTTGCTATACTAGTTCTATTCCTGCCATCTTTTTGGCAGAAATAAATTATGATGGAAACAAAAGATAGTTGGATAGATTCTTTTAGAGTTTATAAAGATATAAGAATGGTTAGAATATTGCTCTTAGGAGCAATAAGCGGCTTTCCATGGGTTTTGATTGGAAGTAGTTTAAGTCTTTGGTTAAAAGAAGAAGGTCTAAGTAGATCAACAATTGGGTGGGCCGGATTAATTTTTGGTGTTTATGCGCTCAATTATTTATGGGCACCAATAATAGACAGAATTCAAATACCAGGTTTAACAAAAAAACTAGGCCACAGAAGAGGATGGATAGTTTTGATGCAAATTATAATTTTGCTTAGCTTGGTAGTATGGAGTTATATTAATCCAACACAAAACTTAGCATTATTAATTACGGTAGGATTAATTATTGCGATAGCTTCAGCTACTCAAGACATAACTGTTGATGCTTTAAGAATTGAACAAATCAATGAAAACGAAGGAAAATCTATGGCAGCTGGTGCTGCGATGGCAGTAGTTGGCTGGTGGACAGGTTACAAACTAGGAGGAGTTATAGCTTTATTTACAGCAGAATATTTTGAAAACATGGGTATTGCTGATTATTGGCAAGCTACCTTTTTAGTTTTGGGAGTTGTAATAATTTTAATGAATATAGGTTTAATGTTTGTTCATGAACCAATTGAAACGGATAGACAATCAAAACAAAGAGAAACAGATCAAATGATAGAAGGTAAGCTTGGATCAAGCAATATTATAACGAATTTTATTGCTTGGATAACTGGTACAATCGGCGGACCTATAATTAGTTTCTTCAAAAAAAATGGAGTTGCTATTGCAGTAGGAATTTTAGGTTTTGTATTCTTATTCAAAATTGGAGAGGCTTTTCTTGGGCGTATGTCTATTGTTTTTTATAAAGAACTTGGATTTTCTAAAGGACAAATTGCAATTTACTCAAAAACTTTAGGTTGGATAACAACAGTTGTTTTTACATTGTTAGGTGGAATATTTGCAATGAGACAAGGAACTGTAAAAACATTGTTTATTGCTGGAATATTAATGGCTTTAACAAATCTACTATTTGCTGTTTTATATTGGGTAGGCAAATCTGAATGGTTGTTTGCTGTTGCAGTTATATTTGATGATATTACCGCTGCTTTTGCAACTGTAGCATTTGTTGCTTTTATATCATTATTAGTTGATAGAACTTATACAGCTACTCAGTATGCGTTACTTGCATCTGTTGGAACTGCTGGAAGAACAACTCTGGCATCATCTTCAGGAGCCCTAGTTGATTGGCTAAATGGAGACTGGGGAACATTTTTCGTCTTAACTACTATAATGGTTATTCCATCCTTAATTTGTTTATGGTTTATAAGACATAAGTTAAAAATTGTTGCAAAATAATTTTTTTTGCAAAAGCCCCTACATCAATTTATACGATAAGCCTTCTTACAATTCTAAAATTAGTTCACAAATTTTATATGGTGAAAAATTTAGAATCTTATTAAAAAAAAACAAATTTATTAAAGTTAAAACATCATATGATAATTATATAGGTTACATTAAATCATCAAATTATATTAATAAATTCAGACCAACACATAAAATAAGCGTTCTAAAATCTAGAATTTTTAAATATCCAAAAAATTTAGAAAAGTATAGATCAAAAAAATTTTTATCATTTTCAAGCAAAATACAAATATTTAAAAAATATAACAATTTTATTATGTTTGATAAAAATAGTTGGTTAAACATTAAAGATATCAAGTTAATTAATCAAAAAGAAAAAGAAATTCTTAAAATTTTGAAATTATTTTTGGGCTGTAAATATAAATGGGGTGGTAAAGTATTTAATGGTATTGATTGTTCAGCGTTAGTTCAAATTTTCTATCAATTTAATAACAAATACTTTCCTAGAGATACAAAAGATCAAATTAAATATTCTAAAATAAATTTAAAGAGAAAAAATTTTAAAAAGGGAGATTTAATTTTTTGGAAAGGGCATGTTGCGATTTGTTTAAATTCAACAAAGTTAATTCATGCTTATGGCCCTAAAAAAAAGGTAATAATAATGCCTATTAAAAGAACTATTTATCAAATTGAAAAAACAGTAAATTTAAAAGTAAAAAAAATTTCAAGAATTTAACTATTTTTATCTACCAAAATCTGGCTTATTTATATCTTGTTTTAATGAAATAATTTTCTTTCTTACTTTTTTTGTATCAATTAATTTTTTTATTATTTCATTGCTATTTTTAACACTGATATCTCTTTTAAAAGCTTTAAGATTTTTAATAAATAAATTAATTGCTGAAATAATATTTTTTTGATTACTAAAAAAAACATCTCTCCACATAACTTCATTGCTTGCTGCTATACGTGAAAAGTCTCGTAATCCTCCTGCGCTGAATTTAATTAAATTAAATTTTTTTCCTTTTTCAAAATCAGTTGCAGTTTTGACTAAATTATAGGCTATTAAGTGAGGTAAATGACTCGTTATTGAAAAAATAATATCATGTTGTTTTGAATTCATCGTAATAACTTTAGAGCCTAATTTTTTCCAAAATAATCTAAGTTTAGATAAATGTGTTTTATTAATATTTTTTTCTTTAATTAAAACACACCACTTATTTTTAAATAGATTTTTATCTCCATATTCTGCTCCACTTACTTCAGAGCCAGCAATTGGATGAGAAGGAATCCAAGTTATATTTTTTTTTAATTGTTGCTTAACTTTTTTAAAGCTTAATTCTTTAGTAGACCCAACATCTGTTATAATAGTTTTGTTAGTAATAAATTTATTTATTTTTGAGATAAAATTTGAATATTGACTCATTGGAGTACAAAAAATAACTAAATCAAAATTGATAGAGATATTTTTTAACTTATTTATTACTTTGCAACCAATTTTTAATTTTTTTATTATTAATATATTTTTTTTTGATTTTTCATAAATATAAATATTATTTGATACTTTTCGTGCGCGTGCAGCTCTTAATATTGAAGAGCCTATTAATCCACATCCAATTATGAGAATATTTTTCATTATTTTTTAAAAATTTTATTAAGAATTCTTATTAGTTTATTATTAGCAGAACTACTGCCAATTGTTAATCTTAAAGCATTATTAATTTTATAAGTTTGCATCGATCTTAAAATAATTCCATTATTTTCTAACTTTTTTTTAATATAGTTTGCAGAATATTTACATTTGCTAAAATTTAATAATAAGAAATTAGCAGTAACTTCATTTGTAATTATATTTAATTTATTTAAAAATTTTTTAATTTTATTAGCCCAAATCAAATTATGTTTAACAGATTTATTTATAAAGCTTTTATCATTTAAAGCAGCAACAGCTGCTAGTTGAGCAGCCATATTAACATTGAATGGAGGTTTAATAATATTCATAGCATCAATAATTTTTTTTGGACCATAACCCCATCCTATTCTTAATGACGCTAATCCATATATTTTAGAAAAAGTTCTTAATATTATGACATTTTCATTTTTTTTAAAAAGTTTTAGTCCAGATGCATAGTCTTTTTTTTTCATATATTCATCGTAAGCATCATCAACAACTAATAGAATATTACTTCTAAGTTTTTTTCTTAATTCCAATAATTCATTTTTTTTTAAATAAGTTCCTGTTGGATTATTAGGGTTTGCTAAAAAAACGATTTTAGTTTTTTTTGATACTTTTTTTATAATTTCAGAAATAGATATTTTGAAATTATTTTCTTTTGCATATAGCACTTTAGCTCCAACTATTTTTGAATAAATTCTGTACATTAAAAAACTATATTGAGGCACAATTACCTCATCTTTTCGCTTTAAAAATAACTGGCAAATAATTTGAATAACTTCATCTGAACCCGCCCCACAAATAATTTTTTCAAATTTACATTTAAATTTTTTTGAAATACTCAACCTTAAGTTATTTGATTTGCTATCAGGATATTTTGAAAAATTAATTTTCTTATTAATTTCTTTTCCTACTTTTGGGCTTACGCCTAATGCCGACTCATTTGCAGACAGTTTTATGACATTCTTAAGTCTGGATAATCTTGATTTTCCAGGTTTATAGGATTCGAAGCTAATTTTGTTAAATTTCAGTAAAGTCATTTTTTATTAATTTATACCTATCTTTATAAATAAATTAATCAAATTTTATAGGGAATTAATAGAAATTATAAAAAAATTGACATATTGAATCTCTTCTAGTACAAAAAATACGCGCTGATTTAACTGAATTGCGAGCGCTTAAAAAAACCCGCTAAATAAGTTTTTTCTCACAATTCATCACTGGTGCAATATTATGAATGTTAAAGAAAATATTAAAACAATAATTGTAAAAAAACCACTTAAGTTAGATTGTGGAAAAACTATAAATAATTATCATTTAGCCTACGAAACGTATGGGATCTTAAGTGAAAAAAAGGATAATGCAATTTTAGTTTTTCATGCTTTAAGTGGAGATCAGTTTGTAAGTGGAACTAATCCAATTACTAATAAAAATGGTTGGTGGTCTTATGCTGTTGGTCCTAATAAAGCGATTGATACAAATAAATTCTTCGTAATATGTGCCAATGTAATTGGAGGATGTATGGGATCATATGGTCCTAGTAGTATTGATCCTATAACTAATAAAACAGTTGGGATAAATTTTCCAGTTATTACAATTAATGACATGGTCAATGCTCAATATAATTTGTTAGAGTTTTTTAAAATAGACAAGTTGTTTAGTGTTACCGGTGGTTCTATGGGTGGAATGCAAGTTTTACAGTTTGTTGCTAATTTTCCAGATAAAACTAAAACTGCAATTCCAATAGCAAGTACTGCTAGTCATTCAGCTCAAAATATCGCTCTTAATGAGTTAGGTAGGCAAGCAATAATGGCTGATAGCAATTGGAATAATGGAAATTATTTTGATACAGGATCATCACCAAACAATGGTTTGGCAGTTGCAAGAATGGCAGCACATATTACTTATCTCTCAAAAAAAAGTTTGGAAGACAAATTTGGTAGAAAACTTCAAGAAAGAGATGACTTAAAATTTAGTTTTGATGCTGATTTTCAAATTGAAAGCTATCTAAGACATCAAGGTAATGCATTTGTGGACCGGTTTGATGCAAATAGCTATCTTTATATAACTAGAGCAATGGATTATTTTGATTTAGTAAAACAATATAAGGGAAATCTTTCAGATGCCTTTAAAGGTAGTAAAGTAAAATTTTTTATAATTTCTTTTACATCTGATTGGCTATATCCAACACCTGAAAATAAAGAAATTGTTATTGCTTTAAATGCAGCTGGGGCAGATGTAGGTTTTATAGAAATTACAAGCGATAAAGGTCATGATTCATTTTTATTGGATGTTCCTGATTTTTTAAAATCTGTAAAAAATTTTACAGAGGCAAACTACTAAAAATTTTATGAAAAAAGAGTTTCAAATAATTTCAGAATTAATTGAGAATAATAAAAGAGTACTTGATGTTGGATGTGGAGATGGCACATTGATGAAACATTTAAAAGATAATAAAAATATAGATACTAGAGGCTTAGAAATTTCAAAAAACAATGTTCAATTATGTATTTCAAAAAGTTTATCCGTTATTGAAGGCAATGCAGAAAGAGATTTACAACAATTTCCAGATTTATCTTTCGATTATGCAATTTTAAGCCAAACACTTCAAGCATTTTACAATCCAGAAAAAGTAATAGATGATCTATTGAGAGTTGCAAACAAAGCTATAGTTACAATTCCAAATTTTGGATATTGGAAAGTTAGATTGCACTTGCTATTAAAAGGTACAATGCCAATAACAAAAAATCTGCCCGATGAATGGTATAACACTCCAAATCTACATATGTGCACAATTAAAGATTTTTATAATTTTTGTTCTAAAAAAAATATTGAATTATATAAATCAATTGCCTTAAATGGTGAAAAAACATCTCAAATTAATAAAATAAATTTAAATATAAAAAACCTTTATTCTGAATTAGGAATATTTTTAATTCAAAAATAAAATGAAAATTGAAATCATTCCATGTCTAAAGGATAATTATTCTTACATCATTATAGATCTAAAAAATAAAAATACCTGCGTAGTGGATCCTAGTGAGTCGAAACCAATCATAAACTTTTTAGAAAAAAATAATTTACAATTAAATTACATTTTAAATACTCATCATCACTATGATCATGTTGGTGGAAATGTTGAATTAAAGAAAAAATATAAAGCAAAAATAGTTGGGTTTGAGGGTGATTGTGAAAGAATCCCTGAAATTGATATTATGCTAAAAGACGGTGAAATTTGGAAACAAGATAACTTTGAAGCAAAAGTAATTCATATACCTGGGCATACTCTTGGTCATATTTGTTTTTATTTTTATAATGAAAATAATTTATTTACTGGTGATACTCTATTTTCATTAGGTTGTGGAAGAATTTTTGAAGGAACTTACGAACAAATGCTCGCTTCATTAGAAAAGATAAAAAAATTACCTCCCAAAACTAAAATTTATTGTGGTCATGAATATACATTACAAAATTCAAAATTTTGTATTACCTATGATGGTGAAAACCAAAATTTAATAAAAAAAATTCAAGAAATAAAAGAAAAGTTAACAAAAAACAAACCAACTATACCCTCTACTCTAGAGGAGGAGTTAAAAAGTAATATTTTTTTGAGAAGTAATAATGACAAGATTAAAACTAATTTAAATATGAGCAATAGCTCTTCTCTTGTAACTTTTTCAAAATTAAGAGATTTAAAGGATAATTTCTAAGTTATTCAGCTTGACTATAATTAACCTCCGTCTATATTCCACCATATAAAAATTAGGATATACAATGTCATTTGCAATAATTCAAACAGGTGGAAAACAATATAAAGTTAAGGCTAGTGAGATTCTTAAAATTGAGAAACTAGAAAATTTGAAGCCTGAAAACAAAATAGAATTTAATGAAATTTTAGCTTACGGCGATGATAAGAATATGGAAGTTGGTTCGCCACTTGTAAAAGGAGCCAAAGTAGAAGCGGAATTAGTAAAAAATGGAAAAAATAGAACAGTCTTAATATTTAAGAAGAGACGAAGAAAAAATTCTAGAAGAAAAAATGGACATAGACAACTTTATTCACTTATTAAAATAAAAAAAATTTTTTCAAAAGATGGCAGCGTCTTAGCAGAAGCTAAAAAAGTAGAAAAAAAAGAAACTAAAGCTATAGAAAAAAAAGAAACTAAAGCTATAGAAAAAAAAGA